>Ga0265293_10000842_pt1 | contig 70682 bp, 53 predicted proteins | sample Munlanlewell138R_FD_192505 | JGI IMG/M metagenome (GOLD analysis project Ga0265293, IMG submission 192505) | Leachate microbial communities from a municipal landfill in Southern Ontario, Canada - Leachate well 138R | ecosystem: Engineered > Solid waste > Landfill > Unclassified | place: Canada... | reverse complement strand
TCTTTGTTGTGAAAAAGATTGATAATAAATAGATTATAAGAGATCCTTCCCTTAGAAAAATTAAAATTTTTCCAAGGTTCAGGTTGACAGTTTCATAGGGGGGCAATCAAAAATCAGAGTTTGGAAGAAATGGCACGCTGCGCCATCACTTCCAAACCCTGATTTTTGCCACCTAACACTATTAAGCTTGTCATCCTGATTATCGATACAAAACCATGAAATTGGAAGTGAAGTAAATTTGCTGTTACAATCTGCGACTTAAAGGGGTAGCCCAATTTTTATATTTCAAAAAATAATACCCTTCACTCAATTTTGAATGAAGGGCATTAAAAACTAAACAACTTAATAGTGTTCATTAAGCTATTTAGATTGATTCACCTCTTTAATTTTTTTACTTTTAGCCTGCTTTATTCATGAATAATGCAGGTTAGATACTATAATACATAATCGTATAATAGGCAGCCCAACCAACAAAAGCAATAAGAATAATCCATAACCAACTCGGAATGCTTTTCGGCGTTTCAGATCCCGCAATGTTGAATTTATCATGACTTCCCTGATCGTACGCATTGATCATCAGAGGCAATGTTCCATCTACGACCTTATTCTCGCTAATTCCTTCAATATCTATTGCAGGCCCATTTCGCACAATGAAATTCACTTTTCTCACACCTTCTCTTCCTTTCATTGTTTTTCCAACAATTTTAAGGACATGTTCTCCATCGGTTAGTTTTCTTGTGTCCAATTCAAATTGAACTGGTGTATCTAATTCCGCAATTGGATGAATATCATCATCAATAAAGAGTTTTACTTTACATGGTTCATTTTTCATCTTATTCTTCTCTTAAAATTGATTGTTTTACATGGTCTTCTCTTTTTTCTCCTGGTTTTACTAAGTATTTCACCGAGTAAATTAATGTCAAAATCGTGAGAATCGACATGAATGCTATGATAACCCAGTCCCAATTACTACCTGGGCCTGCTCCGTGGGTTAATCCCATCGTTACTTTTGGTTGTTGGCGTTCACAAACTGGACAAGCCATTGCGAATTGCGCAAACAATGTCAATACCAATAAAATCAAATACTTTGTTTTCATAATATTACTTTTTAGTGGTTAATTCCAAGAATTCCATAATTCTTCTCACATCACCTAATGAAACAGGTTCAGCATTATTTCCCCAGCTTGTTCGCTCGTGATTGATGATCGCTGTTACTTCTTCTGGAGTTAAATTATTGTCTGTTCCTACTGCATTCATTACTGCATATTCTTCTCTGGCGTTATAACCATTCATGATGATGTCAACAAATAATTCTATGTCGTCATCTAAAACAATCTTACTTCCTACCAAGCTTGGGAAAGCACCTTTTAATCCTTCTCCATTGGCTTGGTGACAAGCTTGACAGTTGCTAACGTATAGTTTTCCGCCATCTGGTAATTCTGCTGCTTCTCCAGATTTTGCAACTTTAGGAAGCTCTTTTTTATACAAGAATTCCATCGGTTTCTTTCCTGTTGGTAAAGGAGTTTGCTTTAAACTTTGTAAGTATGCGACCAAATCTAAGGCTTCTTGCGTTGCAACAATACTTCCATTTACACCTTTTCTATATTCATCTGGAACAGTAATTTCAACATCTGTAGAATCCACATTCTTTTTTACTTTAAACAACCATGGATAAGCTGGCATAACTGATTTTGCTACAACTGCTCTGGGTTGATAAAGGTGCAGTAAATTCCAAGCCATTGAAGGTTGGCGTTTCCCAACATTCGTAAGGTCAGGGCCTGTTCTTTCTGTTCCCATTAAGGTTGCGGTATTTCTCCAAATGTCTTGTCTTGTATTGTGCGCATAATCTGCTGGAATTCCAGGTCTATCTCCAAATACATTGTCCATGTCTACGTTTCTCACTTGTTGAGTATGACAAGCAACACAACCATTGGCAATAAAGCTTCTTTTCCCTGCATGTTCATTTTCTGTCATTGGTGCGGAACCAGGCAGTGGAGCGTTGTTTCTTTGATTATTTATTGCAGGTAATATCGCTACGACAAATGTCAATCCCAAGAAAAGCGCAAGTGCTGATCTGAAAAGTCTTTTATGATTATCGAAAAAATCCATTGTCTTAATTATTTATGTTTTTACTCAATTGTTCTTTCACCTTTAAAATTTCAATGGCTGATGTTGGAACGCTAACTCTGTTTTTCTTTTTCACCATTACATAGAAATTGTAGGCGAATAATAAATGAGAAAGCCACATTAATGACCCTCCGATCGCTCTCCACAACCAGTAAGGAGCCATCATTTCAACACTGTCCATAAAAGGTTTTAAGTCCATCCACATTAATCCGCGAAGAGTAGATCCATACATTAATGGAACGCTGTAGAACATTAAACCAATTAAAGCTAGCCAGAAATGGGCCCCCACTGTGATTTGTGGCGGTTCTTTTCCTGTTAGGCGAGGGACTAAAGTGTAAATGAAACCCCAAAGCATAAATGTGATTATCCCGTACATTGTTAAGTGAGAATGGGCAACTGTGAAGTCTGTAAAATGCCAAACTAAATTTGTAAATCGGAATGCTTCTGCAGTTCCTTGTAATGATCCTGTGAAATAAAATATAATTCCGATGAGGTAAAATGGCAAGGTATAACTGCTTGATATTTTATTCCAAGAGCCTTTAAATGTCATTAGGAAGTTGGTTGTTCCAGCGATAACAGGAATTACCATTCCCATACTTCCAACAATTGCAACTGTTTGTAACCACCATGGAATTGCACTAAAAATAAAATGGTGTGTTCCAATTACTGTATAAAACAAGATTTGTGTCCAAAAAGCCAAGATTCCCAAGCTGTAGGAATAAATTGGTTTGTTTAGTTGCTGTGGTAGGAAATAATACATTAATCCCAGTGTTAATAACATAAACCACATTCCAACGCCTTGGTGCATATAGTAACCCTGAACAATTGTTTCTCCTAATCCGGATTGCCAAGTAGGCCAATAGGCAACAAAAGCAATCACTAAAACATACATCATTGCTGCTATTATATACCAATTGGAAACGTAAATCTCTTTGTTTTTTCTCGCTGCAATGGTTTTCCAAAAATTCATTAAGGAAATGAAAATTCCAACTCCGAATAGTGCCATGACTGGCCAAATATATTCTCTGTATTCACCGCCACCGTTATTGATGCCAGCCATTAAACAAATACTTCCAATAACTACAGATGCGTTGATGAGTATAAGAGAATAGAAGCCTGTTTTTAAATTGTGGATAGGAACATTGCTCACACGTTGTACAACATAATAAGCCAATCCCACCATGGCCAATGAAGCCCAACCCCAAAACACCATGTTTGTATGTACAGGACGTAAGCGGCCAAAACTCAACCAACTCACATGGTCAACATCTGGAGCTACGAATTTTATTCCTAAATACTCGCCAATTGTTGTTCCTAAAACCAGCCAAAAAATAGATGTTGCCAAATACCACAAAATTAATTTGGTTAACCCTGGTTCTACATAAGGGCGAGGGATGCTTTTCTTTTTTAGCTCTATAAATCGTAGTTCTTCTGCAGTGGTTACGTTATCAATAAGCCCTCTGCTGTCTTTTGGACTTTCTTTGCCTGATAATTCATTGTTTTCAAGCTGATATTCTAACTCCGCTTTTCTTTGTTCCAAAGCCTCAACTTCTTCAGGAGTCATTTTATTGAGCCTTTCCCTAAACTTATTAAATTCTTTTTGCTGCTGATAGTCTTTTAAAACTCCTCGACCTCTCATTACTGCAATTATTGTTGCAATTACTACCGGAACTGCAATTAGGAATATGGTAATCATTATACCTGCCTGACTAAAAATACTTGTTTCTTCCATGAATCATTCTATTTCGGACAATATTGTCTTAAATGGCAAATGTATAAATTAAATTGAATGATTCTAAATAAGAAGAGGTAAAAATATGATTTAAAACAGTTTTATTTATTAATAGCTTGTTTTACAGTGTTTTTAGATAAAACAGGATATGATATAAGTCAGGTTAAAGCAGATTAATCAATTACATTAAATAGGTTATCCATTTTAATCGCAATAAGCAATTTCGTTTAAATCTATTTATCTTTGTTGTGAAAAAGATTGATAATAAATAGATTATAAGAGATCCTTCCCTTAGAAAAATTAAAATTTTTCCAAGGTTCAGGTTGACAGTTTCATAGGGGGGCAATCAAAAATCAGAGTTTGGAAGTAATGGCACGCTGCGCCATCACTTCCAAACCCTGATTTTTGCCTCCTAACACTATTAAGCTTGTCATCCTGATTATCGATACAAAACCATGAAATTGGAAGTGAAGTAAATTTGTTGTTACAATCTGCGAATTAAAGGGGTAGCCCAATACATTAAATAGAATGATAATTGAACTATAGATCAAATATTCGATTAAATCATTGTTGTTTTTGACTAGAGATAAGAACAGTATTCTCCGGCTTTATTGGAAGTGATGCAGTGGGAAACCCAATCCGAAGAATTCTGTGTAAGGCTCAAGTATTAAACTGTAAATTTACTTTTTGTCATTTTTTATATCCAAAACAGGAATACTCACTATCTCAAATGTAGCAGAGGCAAATTCTACTTTTCCATTTGTGCTGTGTACGCGCTTTTTAATCTCTTCATTGAGAAGGCTCTTTGTAGCTCTTCGTTTTTTGTAATCTACGATGAAACGAAGGTTAAGTTCGACCCAATTATCGTTGAGTGTTATTGCTAAAGTAGGGTTTATTTCCGCATTTTCAATATAATACTTGTTGACAACATGTTTCCATTCTTCTCTAGCTTGATTAGCATATTCCGAAAGATAGATTGTAGCAGTTTCGATAACTATTGTCTTGACCAATTCAATATCAGATTGATAACGAATAGGAATTGTAATCTCATCCCAAACAAAAGGAAAGTTTTGAGAGTAATTATATACAGGTCCTTTAAAAACAAAAGCATTACTGATTTTTACAATTCTTCCACTGTAATTATCGCTCTTCACCCATTCTCCAATTTCCATCATTGTGGTGTAGATACTATCGACATCAATAACGTCTCCTTTAATACCGTTCATTTCTATTCTGTCTCCTGGTTTATAAACTTTAGAAAGAACAATGAAAAAAGAGCCTGCAATACTGAGTATGAGTTCTTGCAAAGTAATGGTAATTCCTGCGGTTAACAGTCCTATTGCCAATCCGAAATCTTTAATGCTTCCAGAAAAGAAAAAGACAGTTACAATAAGCATCATTATATATCCAAAAACTTCAATACCTTTTTGGGACTTGTAGCGTAAATCCACATTGTTGAGTTTCTTTTGAGTAAACGCCTGAGAAGACTTATCAAAATAAATATGAGAGCCATCCAAAGAATGTACTTCCCTATTTTTATCAATACAGGGAATTCTGTTGAAAAGTGTTTTAAGGCTTCTATAAGATCCATTTACTTTTTTGTTATTAAGGTAAGGAATTAATTCAAGGTGAAACAATTTATGTTGATTTTCCTTTCATTTTTCAAACTGCTGTAGTGTATTAAAATTTAAGTATTTTCGTGCGTGTTAAATCAAATTATACCATGGAAATAAGTACGGTAATTCAGGAAATGAGAGAACTTCTTAGAATAGAGGAGGAAGCACAAGAGAAAAAGTGGTTTGAGCAAGACCTTTCTTTAAAGGAATTACGTAGAGAAGGTGCGATTTTACATCCTGTAAAGATTCAAAATAAAACTTTCGGATATACTGACCAGCCTGTCATTACAATCTCTTTTCACACACCTGGAGGAGTAAATAATTCATTTTATAGTAGTGGAACTCCCGTAGCTTTATTTCTTCCTTCCTCGAATGAAATTTGTAATGGTCAATTGCTCTCGATTACAGATAGAAAAGCAGAAGTATTACTTTATGCAGATGACTTTCCAGATTGGATAGATGAAAAGAATTTAGGAATTAAAAGATTACCCGATAACCGTACTTTTCAAACAATGCATGGTGTTCTGAAAAGAATTGAAAAAGGAGAAGACAAATCGTTGCAACACCTTTTTGAATATGTTCATGGCATAAAAAAACAAGAAGAAATTCAACCTACAGGGAAAAAGGTAAGTATTGGAGATCACCTCAATGAATTTCAATTAAAAGCCGTTGAAAATGGATTGTGTGATTTGCCTCTTCAATTGATACATGGTCCTCCGGGAACAGGTAAAACCACCACCATTGTTGTATTAATTCAAGAATTACGAAAACAAGGGTTAAGTATTATTGCTTCAGCACCAAGTAATGCGGCGGTAGACCATTTAGCACAACAATTACTCGATTGCGGACTAAAGGTTTTGCGCCTCGGAAACACAGCCAAGGTGAACAAAGCTGTTTGGGAACATACACCCGAAGGAATTATGAGTCTGGATAAATACAGTAAGCAGATCAAAAAGTTAAAAATACAAGCTGCAGAATACCGTAAAATGGCGCACCAATATAAGCGCAGTTTTGGAAAAGCGGAACGTGAACAGAGGAAATTATTGTTCAATGAAGTTTATGCCATTCGAGATCAAATAAAATCGATGTCCACCCATTATTTGTCACAATTCTTTGATGCTGCCGATGTTATTTTAGGAACTCCTGTTGGGTTGATGGATCCAATGTTAAAAGACAAGAGCTTTGATGTTGCTTTTTTAGATGAAGCGGGTCAATGTATTGAACCTTTTGCTTGGCTGGTACTTGAAAAGGCAAATCGGGCAATTTTAAGTGGTGACCATTTACAGCTTCCTCCAACAATTATCAGTGATGAAGCAGCTCGAAAAGGACTTTCAGTTTCTGTTCTAGAACGTGCTATTGATGCTGGGGTTCAACGAGATTTACTAGGTATTCAATACAGAATGACACCTGAAATCGCGGGATTTTCTTCGCGTTACTTTTATGAAGGGAAATTACAAACCCACGCAGAATCTGTTCCTGAATCGATGATTTTTTACGATACCGCTGGTGCTGGTTTTGAAGAAAAAAGACAAGAAAACAGCAGAAGTACAAGTAACCCTGAAGAATTAAGAATTGTAGCCGAAAATGCTGAGAACTGGATAGGAAAAGGCCAGTCCGCTGTGTTTATTTCACCGTATTCTAGTCAAGTGGAATTGGCAAAAGAAGAACTCAAAGACATTGAAGTTAGTACAATAGATTCTTTCCAAGGTCAAGAAGCAGATGTAATCATTCTGAGTTTAGTAAGAAGTAACAACGATGGGAAAATAGGTTTTTTATCAGATTACCGAAGAATGAATGTAGCCCTCACCAGAGCAAAGAAAAAACTGATCGTTATCGGAGATTCTGCAACCCTAGCGAATGATAAGTTTTACAAAGAATTTGTTGAATATGCTGAGGAAGTTGGGGGATATAGGAGTGTGTTTGAACTGATGTATTAAAACTTTAACCACAAAGGACACACGGAGTTCTCAGAGTTTTTTTTTGATTAGTTATGGGGGGGTACAAAGTAATTTAACCACAAAGTGCGCAACGGAGGCACGGAGATTCACAGAGTAAAAAAAATCTGCGAAATCTGCGAAAATCTGCGGGAGACTCACCCTATACCTTTAATATTCTATCAACTCCTTCAATGCCCCCCCAACCTTATCCGCATTCGGCAACAACGCAAACTCCAGATCACTATGCAAAGGAATTGCCGGTGTATCGACAGCTCCTACGATTGCAACAGGTGCATCAAGATATTCGAAACATTCACGTTGAATTCTTCCTGCTAAACCTAGAGTAAAACTTGCCTCAATAGATTCTTCTGTTACCAATAAAACCTTACTGTGTCTTTTCGCTGCTGCATAAATCGCATCAGTATCGATAGGACTCAATGAACGTAAATCCATGATTTCAACAGCTCCAGGATAATTTTTCGCTGCTGCTGTAGCCCAATAAACTCCCATTCCATAAGTAATCACAACAACGCTTTCTCCGCTGTCAATTTTTTCTTGCTCTGCTGTTTGAACAGTTCTCGCTTTTCCAATTGGAATAATATAATCACTATCTGGCTCAACAGACATTGCGCCTTCAGTTCCTTTGATTTTTGACCAATACAAACCTTTATGTTCTAAAATAAGCACAGGATTTGGATCATAATAGGCTGCTTTCATTAGTCCTTTCAAATCGGCACCTGTTGAAGGATAAACTACCTTAATACCACGAATGTTAGTCACAACCGACTCTACACTTGAAGAATGGTAAGGTCCTCCAGAACCATACGCTCCAATTGGAACACGGATGACAGAACTCACTGGCCATTTACCATTTGAAAGGTAATTACTTCTACTTAATTCTGTGAATAGTTGATTTAATCCTGGCCATATATAATCAGCAAATTGAACTTCAACAATAGGCTTTAATCCTACAGCCGACATCCCAACAGTACTTCCAATAATGAATGCTTCCATAATTGGCGTATTGAAAACACGGTTCACTCCAAAAGTTTTACCTAATGTAGCCGCTTCTCTAAATACTCCACCTAGTCTTGCACCCACATCTTGTCCGTACAATAAAGATTCTGGATGTTTTTCCATTATTTCACGTACAGCGAATAAAGCACAATCTACCATAACTGTTTTTTGCTTCCCTTTTGGTTCACGTACACCTTTTTCTTCGGTGATTGGCGTTGGAGCAAAATAATGGTCTGTTATACTTGCTGGATCAGGATCTTCCGCAATAATTGCTTCGTCGTAAACTTGGTCTACTAACTTTTTAGTTTCCGCTTCAAAGTTGATCAAATCTGCTTCATCAATTCCAACGTTTCTTGCCAGTTCTTTGATTTTTGGATAAGGGTCTCTTAAAGCATGTTCTTCTAAATCATCTCGGTAAAATTCCATTCGTACACCTGAAGTGTGGTGTCCCAATAATGGAACTTTTGCATGAATTAAGAAAGGACGACGTTCTGTTCTAATTAACTTCAATACTTTCTTAATAGTATTGTAAGACTCTTCAAAGTCGGAACCATCAATAGAATAGACTTCAACACCTTTAAAACCACGCGCATAATACGCCATGTCTTGAGCTCTGATTTCATCTGCACTGGCTGAGATATCCCATTCATTATCTTGAACCAAATACAAAATTGGCAATTGCTTTAAGGCAGCCATTTGAAGTGCCTCAGAAAACTCTCCTTCTGTACAAGCAGCATCACCAATAGAACAAACTGTAACAGGGTTTTCTCCTCCGAAGTCTTCCGCTAAACCTTCTATTTCTTTGTATTGCATTCCCATTGCAACTCCTGTCATAGGAATTGCTTGCATTCCAGTTGCAGAAGATTGATGTGGGATTTTTGGCATATCCGGACGATTCAATGAGGGGTGAGAGTAATAGGTTCTTCCTCCAGAAAATGGCTCGTCTTTCTTTGCAAATATGTGAAGCATTAATTCGTAAGGAGTAATTCCTATACTTAATAAAATGCTGTCATCTCTGTAATATGGAGCTACAAAATCTTGGGGCTTTAATTGCATTCCCAAGGCAATTTGAATGGCTTCGTGTCCACGAGACGTCGCATGAACATATTTACTTGTTATTTCCTTATGGGCCTCATACTTTTCGGATAGCGTTTTTGCTGTACACATAAACTCAAATCCTTTACGAACTATTGATTGATCAATTTTCACTGTCTTCCTATTGGCTGTATCTGTATTCGGCATAATTTCAATTTTGGATGGCTAAGATAATGATAATTTTTTGGAATAAGGTTAGGGTTTTGGAAAAACCGAGCTAATTATCCTCCTTCTTTATCCACCTCAGAAATAGGAGTTGAAACGACCAATGTAGTTGATGGAGAAAACTCATTTTAAGCAGCTTTTTCTTCTCTCTCTCCCTTTCTTTTCTCTCCCTCTCCCTGCGCTTTAGTGCATCCTCTCCCTCAAAACTGAGCTTATTTATAAGCTCTTAATAAGTGACCAAAAAACATGTCCTTCTCTGTAAAAGTTTTCTTCCATAACTCGGAAGCTTCTACTTTCTTAAAGTGTTTCTTTGCGAAATAATTAATTTCTTTCAATTTCACTTTTGGTGAATAGGTGTTGAGAATCAATAGTCCACCGGAATGTAAAAGTTGTGAAGCAATCTCAATTAATTCTTCGAGTTTTTGTTCGATTTTCCACTTTTCTTTATTTGCACCAATTCCCCAAGCGGGAGGATCCATGACAATTAAATGGTATAAGTTTCCTCTTTTGAGTTCGCGTTGTGCAAATTTCATAGCATCTTCATGCATCCAACGGATATCATTTAATCCTGATGCTTCCATGTTACTTTTGGCCCAAGAAATCAATTGTTTTACCGAATCAACATGGGTTACTTCTGCTCCTTTGGATTTCCCTACTACAGAAGCTGCTCCAGTGTAGGCAAAAAGGTTCAGCATTTTCATTCCAGGAGAAAGGTGGTTTGCTATTAAATTCCAATTGCTTGCTTGCTCAGGGAATAATCCAACATGTTTGAACTTCGTTGTTTCTAAAAGAAAAGTCAACTCTTTATATTGAATTTTCCAATCTCCATCAGGTAAAGTCTGACGTGTAAACCACGATCCTGCTGAGTTTCCTTTCGGGACAAATTCTAAATGGGCTATTTCATTCCATTCTTCTACTGGCATTCCAGGTTTGAAATAAGCTTGTCTTTCCGGGCGAATAGTGACGATGTTTCCCCAACGTTCCAGTTTTCTTTCGTTCCCTGCATCGATGAGTTCGTAGTCTTTCCAATTCTCACTGTATGTTTTTTCAGCCATTACTTATCGTTATCGATTTGCTGCTCTATTTCCTTGTGTACTTCTTGAAGTGTAGCATAAAATTCTTCACCATAAGCACGTGTAAGTGGTTCTTTTAAGAATTGATACACAGGAATATTTAATGATTCACCTAAAACACACCCTGGTTTGCAAATATCAATTTCCTCGTAATTGAGGGCTGTAAAGCTTTCGTATTTCTTGGCGCGAATAGGGTATAGTTCACATGAAATAGGCTTTTTCCAGTCGATATCACCATTTCTATACGCTTTTTCAATAGTACATTTTGTTGTTCCATCAGGATCAAATGCAACAAACGCACAAGCGCCTCCTTCTACCAAACTTGTAACTGGCTCGCCAAAACGATCGAGGTAAGAAACTCCATCTTTTTCAACTTTAGCAATTCCTTCCGCTGACATGTATGGCTTTATTTTTGGCAAGAGCTTTTCTATGATTTTGATTTCGTCTGCTTGCAATGGTGCACCATCGTCGCCTTCTACGCAGCAAGCGCCTTTGCACTTCGATAAGTCACACACAAATTTGCGTGAGAAAATCTCATCGGTTACTATTTTATCGTCGATTTCTATTAACATGCCGCAAATTTACCGAAAGGAAATGACCTTGCATAAAATAATGTGTGAATTGTTTTTGTGATAAGGAAATTATCAGATCTCACTTCATCTAAGAATTTATGTCTTTTTTAACCATCAGTTTAAAATTCCTTCTAGGAGATTAAGCTTTTGGCTTCATTTCTTCCTATATTTATCGAAAATAAGAGATGATATGAGAAAAAATACTAAATTTTTATTTATTGCCTTAGCTGGCTTGATATTCTCAAGCTGTGCTGGCGAAACAGATACTGCAATTGCAGATATTGAAAAAACAGAAACCTGTTTATATAGTTATTCTGCAGATAACTCTGAGCTTAAATTTACAGCCTTTAAATTTTTAGGTAAAACTGGAGTGGGAGGTTCATTCACTGAAATTAACGTTAAAGGAGGTGAGGAAAATGAAAATCCAATTAAAGTAATTGAAAATTTAAGTTTTGATATTCCTATTTCTAGTTTGAGCACAAAAGATGAAGGTCGTGACGCAAAAATTGCAGAGTTTTTCTTCGGAGAAATTAACACAACTTCTTTAACTGGGAAGGTTGTTAGACTAGAAGAAGACAGAAAGGTTGCGATGATACTTATTACTATGAACGGAATAAGTAATGAAGTACGAGGTGACTATACGCTAAGTGAAGATGGCTTTTTTACTTATGATGCTGAGATTAATGTTTTTGATTGGCAGGCAGAAGGAGGAATAGCACGCTTGAATGAAGAATGTAAAGACCTTCACACAGATTTCGAAAAAGGCGACACTGAATCAAAATTGTGGCCTGATGTTGAAATTTCTTTTTCAACTCAATTGAAAAAGAATTGTGAGTAAAAACATTAATTATTCAAAAAAAGCCAGGGTTTGCTCTGGCTTTTTTGCATTAAAGAAATAAATATCAAAATTTAATAATATTTTTGTCGGTTTTGAGTTAATTACTAGGGAGTAGAAGAATTATATGAAACGTATAGAAAATAAACGCACAACACTAGGGGCTTTAGTAGCATTTTTCGCACTCTTTCTAATAATTGGCGCATGTTCGACAGAGAAAAATACTTTTGTTACCCGTACTTACCACAGTACGACTGCAAAATACAATGGTTATTTTAACGCCAAAGAGCTAATTAGGATTGGCTTAGAGGACTATCGAAAAACTTATAGAGAGGATTTTAACGAGATTTTGCCAATAGAATTATTGCCAAATGAAGACGATGTGGTAGATTTTTACCCCATTGTGGATACTGCTATTGCAAAATGTCAAGCTGTAATTTCTAAGCACAGTATGCCTACTTCATCTCAACCTTCTAAAAAGAAAACAGAATATGCCAGATGGATAGATCAAAATTGGTTTATTATTGGTTACGCTAATTATATAAGAAGAGATTACCAACAAGCTTTAAAGAATTTTGAATATATCAGAAAGTTTTATGTTAACCGTCCGAGTACATACACAGGGCAATTGTGGGAAGCAAAAACTTACATCCAAATGGGAGAGCTGGCAGAGGCAACACGCTCCTTGCAAAGGTTAGAGTCTAGAACAAATAAGGTGACTATCTCTGATGGTGAAAAGCCCCAAAAGAAGAAAAAATCTAAATTAAAATATGTCAAAAGCAAGAGCTCTATAGATGATGAGACTCCAGAATTACCAAAACATTTTGATTTTGAATTAGCGAAAGTTAAGGCAACTTTAGCTTTGGCAAAAAACGATTCAAAAACAGCAGTAGAAGAATTAAGAAAAGCATTAGCCAAAGCTCCTAAAAAAGAGGATAAGGCAAGACTAAGTTTTATTCTAGGTCAACTTTTACAAGAAGAAGGTAATTCACAAGCGAGAGATTTTTATACACAAAGCATTAAGAGAAACGCACCTTTTGAAATGAGTTTTAATGCAAAAATCAATAGGGCTGTTGTGAGTAACCTCAACGATCAGAAAATGATTGAAGAGTTAGAATCGTTAGCAAAAGAAGAGCGTTATTTAGAATTTAGAGATCAAATTTATTTTGCAATGGCAAAAGTAGAATTGGGAAGAAATGACCGAGTAATGGCTAAATACGACTTGTCAAGATCTGTGTTTTATTCTTTGAATAATCCACGTCAAAAAGGGGTGAGTTATGAAAAGCTTGGAGATTTGTCTTTTGAAGAAAAAAACTATGTCTTCGCACAAAGGTATTATGACAGTTCAGCGAATGTGATTCCTGAAACCTATTTTAACTTTGAAGTCATAAAGAATAAAGCAGATAAACTAGCTAACCTTGTTAGAGATATTGATTTAATCACTTTTGAAGATAGTGTGCAAAGGATTGCAAACATGAGCGAAAAAGACCGTGAGCATTTTATAAAAGATGTGATTAAACAAATTCAAAAGGAAGAGCAAGAAAGAAAGGATAGAGAGGCAATTCGCGCGGAACAATTGCGTAAACTTCAACAAACTTATGCCGCGCAAAATCAAAAACCAGGGAGTAAATGGTACTTCTCAAATGTGAAAGCCCAAAATGAAGGTATAGAAGAGTTTAGAAGAATTTGGGGACAAAGAGAAAATGAGGATTATTGGAGACTTTCTAAAAAGCCACAAAGAATTTCATTTGATATTGTCCAAAATGATTCCATACCACAAGATTCATTAGTCAGTGTAGTCGATGTTAAAAAGAAAGTGGCTACAAGTGAGTTGACAGTTGAGGATTTATTGAAGGATATTCCGCTTACAGACTCATTAATGGCAGCGAGTAATGAAAGACTTTTAGAAGCTCTTTACAGTTCTGGAATGATTTACAAAGAGCAATTGGGTGAAACCCAGATGGGAGCAGTTCAATTTCAAAGGGTTTTAGATCATAAGATAGAAAATGAGCACAATGTACTTTCTGCATTTCAATTGTATACAATTAACGTCAATAGCTCGAAGGCAAAACAATATGAAACTTATATTCTGAACAATTATCCGAATTCAGACTATGCTAATTACATAAGAGATCCTGATTATTTTATCAAGAAAAAAGAACGTGATGCTTTGGCATTGAAAGATTATTTGAGGTCGGTTACTCGTTTCGAACAAGGTTTGTATTACCCTGTAATTCTTAAAGCTGAAAAGGTAATTGATGAAGAGCCAAACAATGTGTTCAGAAAGGAATACTTCTTATTGAAAGCAATGGCAATGGGACAAATTAATAAAGACAAAACATCTTTATTACCTGTTCTGGAGCAAGCTATATTAGAATATCCCGAAACAGAGGTTGCTTTGCGGTCACAAGAGTTGATTGATTTAATAAACAACGGAATTCCTCCATTTGAAGAGTTTACGTCGAGTAAAGATTTATTTGTTCTCGATTCAAAAGAATTTTATGTACTTGTCTTTTTAGACGAGAATCAAAATAGTAATAGTACAGCAAATAATATCTCTAATTTTAACAGAGATTATTTCAGTCGATTAAGATTAACTACTTCTTCGCAGGTTTATGATAAAAGCACTAACTTTGTATTAGTTAAGGATTTTAAAAGTGCGGGGGAAGCGAAAGATTATATCCGAGATTTTAAAAAGACAAAACAGCATATTGCTAATTTAAAGGATAATGAGATTATGTTAATTTCAAGAGAGAATTTTAAAGTATTACTTCAGCAGTTCAAGATTGCTGAGTATAGAGAATTCTTTGATAAGACATACAAGTAAAATTTTGAGCGATGTTTAAAGGAGGAAAAGAAAAAAACAAGACAGAAAGTCCTGAAAGACTTAATAGATTGGTTGCAGGTACAAAATTAATTGGAGATTTAACTGCAAATAGCAGTCTTCGTGTAGATGGAGAAATTATTGGGAATGTAAACTGCAATGGTAAACTTGTTTTGGGGCAAGAAGGAATAATAAATGGCAATATAAATGCTTCAGAGGTTGAGATTGACGGTAAAGTTGAAGGACACATCAATGCAGAATTGCTTTTAATATTGCACCAAACAGCATCGGTTGTAGGAGATATTCATACAGGAAGAATCATTATTGAAGATGGTGCACAAATAGAAGGAAACATTAAAACAGGCGATACTAGTAAGAAGAGTAAAGGGTTTTTAGGGAAAAACACCAATAAATCTTCTGAAAAGAAACTAGAGGTTTCTGAACCAGTCTATTAATGGAAATAAAAAAAGAGGATAAAAAACGTGTTAATAACTACGTTAAGTTCTCAGCAATTGCTTTTCAAATGGGAATTGTCATAACTGCTGGAGCACTTGGTGGAAATTGGCTCGATGAAAAACAAGAAAATGAGTTTCCAATTTGGACACTCGTCCTAACACTTGTTGCCATATTCGGTTCTCTTTATCAAATCATTCGTGAAGTAATAAAAATGAGTAAGGATGAAGATAATTCTTAAGGATAATTTTGTTTTTATAATGTTCTTTACCGGACTGGCTTTGATACATTATGGTTTATACGATATGTATCCTTCAATGTATTTTGGTGATGAGATAATTTTAATTTATGCTGTTTTATTTATTATAAACAGTATTGGTTCAACTATTTTCTATTTGGGAAATAGTGGCGCTAATAAAATTGAATTTGCACAATTATACCTCTTGTTCACCACAATCCAAATGCTGGGTTGCTTTGCTTTTGCAGCCTATATTAAACTTAGCTATGAAGAAAATGCAAAACCTGCGCTGATACAATTCGTTGTTTTGTTTTTTATATCCTTGATTTTTCAAACTGCATATCTCGTAAAAACAAAGGTGAAAAATTAGATTTCGCTTTTATTTTAATAAAAAATCATAATAAATATCAGCCATTAAACCACAGGTGAAAATCATATAGAGGAATCTAAATGATGTTTATCTTTTTCACCTCTACTTCAAACGCTCAATAATTCCAGTTGTTGAAAAGCCTTCTTCTAACTCAATAGTAGCTACTTCTCCACCTGTCGCTTTAACTTCTTTTGCACCAACAATATATTTAGGATGATTTTCATCTGTAATTTTCGCATCATAATCAGCTCCTTTTACAAGAACTGAAGGTTCTAGAAAATTAATTAATCCTTGTGGTGTATCATTTTCAAAAATCACAACTAAATCTACAACTTGTAGAGAAGCAATGATTAATGCCCGCGAATCTTGGTCGTTTACAGGTCTTCCTGGTGCTTTGTTTAGCCTTCTTACGCTTTCGTCAGCATTCACCCCAACAACAAGGTAGCTGCCAAGTGCGGCTGCTTTTGCTAAATAAGAAACGTGCCCACGGTGCAGGATGTCGAAACATCCATTTGTAAAAACAACCTTTCTATCATTGTCTTTCCAAGACGATATTATCGCTTTAGCTTCTTCCTGAGAAACTAACTTATGCTTGATTTGTTCCCACTTTGTCATTGCTTTCTTTTTTATAATTTCTTGGTAATAGTACCAAAGATAGTAAACCTAGAAGAATCATCATAATGGTTTGAGACAACCAAATAATCATTCCTAATGCTTTTCCAACTCCTTCTGCTTCTTTCGCAGTATCGAAATCCCCACCTATAAAATAGATGACAACAATTCCGACTAGATAAGGATATGCTCCAATTCCTCCGCTTGTAAACATCAATCCAAATGTTCCTGCAAGAAATCCAATTAATACTCCATTGATAGGAAAATCCTGTGTTTGTTCGAAAGCTTTAAAGCAAATTCCAAAGAATAAAAGGTATAAAGCCCAAACCATAACCGTATAAAAGATAAATTGAAAAGGATTCTTAGATTTTAAAATAGCGAAAATTCCATTCATTACATCTTTTATGAATTCCGTTATTTTTCTTCTAAACTTTTCGATCTTCATCCATAAAACAGTAAAGAGAAGAACTCCTCCAGCAATTACTGAAATGATGAGGTTTAATAACCATTGTTGACTCTCTTGTTCTACTCCTTCTTCTGGTGATCCGGCAACAATAATGTCTTTTACTGCTATAAAGTCATCAAAACTTAAAATAACAGTTGTGAAGAAAATAATAGCCAGCATGACTAAGTCAAACATTCTTTCGGCAATGATGGTTCCAAAACTTTTAGAAAAAGGGATTTTATCAGTTTGATACAATAGAGCCGGACGTGTTGCTTCACCCGCTCTAGGGATTAATAGATTGACTAAATATCCTATCATCATGGCGTGATAACGGTGCCAAAACTTTGTTTTGTATCCAATAGGCTCTAGCATGTATTTCCAACGATATGCCCTGATTATATGACTCATAAACCCGAGCGCCATCGATAAGAAAATCCAGAAGTAATTTGCCTCTTTTATTGCAGTGAAAAAGATGTCTTTTGTAGGTTCATCCATCGCATTGTAAAAATGCCAAGTCAAATAAATACCAATAGCCAAAGGGAATACAACCTTGATAATTGATATGATTTTTTGATTGCTACTCTTTGCCATTATGTGTTTTCAGATTAAGAGCAACGAAGATAAAATTTTCTACTGATATATAGATGAATTAGGGGGTGTATTGTATGGTTTCATTCTCTTAATATTGCATTTCTATTTTTTAAATATCAAATTCAAATTCCCCCTACAATTTTAGATTCTAATTGCGAATTAATTCTTAGAGTCACCTGTTGAAACAGTTGCTTTCTTATTGGATTACAATTCTGTTACTAACAAATAAACGCTAACAACTATTCACTAAATTTGCTTTTAACAACTGGTTTATTTATACATTTACTAGTTACATATTACAACGATATTCGCCAAATATTATTTTGAGTTATGAAATTACAAGAACCAAAAACCCTAAAGGAACTAGCTGAATTCTTAAACTGTGAATTTTCAGGAGATCCAGCACATATTATAACAGGACTAAACGAAATTCACCGTGTGGAAGAAGGTGATGTTGTCTTTGTGGATCATCAAAAATATTATGACAAAGCTTTAAATAGTAAAGCAACTACTATTTTAATTGATAAAAAAGTAGATTGTCCAGAAGGAAAAGGACTTTTAATAAGCAACCATCCTTTTGATGATTTTAATCGTTTGACAAAATATTTTAGGCCAAGTCGATATTTTTCTGAACCTATTGGTGAGGGTACTAAAATTGCAGAATCTGCTCAGATTTATAATAATGTCACCATTGGAAACGATGTTGTAATTGGTGAAAATGTAATTATTTATCCTGGAGTTGTAATTATGGACCGCACAATTATAGATGAAAATGTTATCATCGGTGCCAACTCTGTAATTGGGCACAATGCTTTCTATTATAAAAAGAAAAACTCGAGTTATGATAGATTACATACATGTGGAAATGTTCATTTAAAAAAGAATGTTGAAATCGGTGCTATGTGTACAATTGATGCTGGAGTAACTGCTACAACAATTATTGGAGAAGGATCTAAATTGGATAATCAAGTGCAAGTTGGTCACGATACTATTATCGGTAAGAACTGTTTATTTGCTGCAAATGTTGGAATTGCAGGTTGTGCAGAAGTTCAAGATAATGTAACTATGTGGGGGCAAGTGGGGTGCGCAAGTAATGTTGTGATTGGAGAAAACGCTGTTGTTTTAGCGCAATCGGGAATTTCGAAAAGCTTAGCTCCTAATAAAACATACTTCGGAAGCCCAGCCAAAGACATTCGTTTAATGTATAGAGAAATGGCTGCATTACGCAAGTTGCCAGAAATTTTAGAGAATATGTAATGACATCGATTGTGGTTTCATTTGTTGTTCGTCTTTGACATACTTCTCGAAACTTAAATCGGTATTTATTTTAGCGAATTCTATTCGGTAAAACACAATTAAGTTGAAATGAAGCGAGATTCTATCATTCAAGAATTAAGAGAGGAATTGAAGTTTAAAGACTTTGAGTTAAACTCCTTGCTTGAAATAACGAAAGGAATCAACTCAGATCAATCCATAGATTACCTGCTTTCAGTATATGAGTTTATCCTCAAAGAGCAATTGGGTTTGCAGCAGTTTGTGCTTTTTAAAAAACACATGACTTGGACTCAATTGATCAAAACTGGGGTTAAAGGAAGAATTAAAAACATAGATATTGAACGGGATTTATTGCGGTTTCGTGGCATCACTTTAATTGAGTCTTCTAGCAATAAAGAACTGAACCAGTTTGATGTTGTTATTCCGGTTTATCACCAAGAAAAAGCTTTAGCATTCCTTTTATTGAAAGAACAAAGAGGGAAACGGAAGATTTATAATTTTTCTAGTTCCATAAAGGAATTGTCTTTTATTGAAACCCTTACCAATATTATCGTTGTAGCGATTGAGAATAAAAGAATGAACCAGCAAGGTTTGATTCAAGAGCGCATTAAAAAGGAATTGGAAGTGGCTTCTGAGATGCAAAAGCTACTATTCCCAGATGATTTGCCGTCAGACAAACGCTTGGATTTAGCTGCAAATTATACTGCAAGGCATGAAGTAGGAGGAGATTACTATGACTTTATTAGGATTAATGAAGATGAATTTATAGTTTGTATTGCAGATGTTTCTGGAAAGGGAATTGGAGCTGCAATGTTAATGGCAAATTTTCAAGCAACCATTAGAACTTTGCTCAGTTTTGAACAATTTGATTTAGAGCACCTCATTATAGAACTCAATAAGAGAGTAATGAATGCTGCAAAAGGAGAGAAGTTTATCACATTTTTTGTAGGGAAATATAATTCTAAAACCCGCCTTTTTAAATATGTAAATGCGGGCCACAATCATCCAATTTTGACGAATGGAAAAAAAGCAAAGTTCTTGGATAAGGGGTCAATTGGCTTGGGAATGATGGAGAAAATCCCATTTATTGAACCAGATGAGGTTGTAATTCAACCAAATTCTACTTTGATTTTGTACACAGATGGAATTGTTGAACTTCAAAATAAGGCCGGAGAATATTTCCAAACTGATAGGTTAATCAAATTGATTCATAGCTTTTATCCACTAAAGATGGAGGATTTGAATAATTTAATATTCTCAAAGCTAGATGAGTTTAGAGATACTGAAGAACTTGTAGATGACACTGCGATTTTTAGCTGTAGGTTCTTTTAGTAGTTAATATCCATTTCCAACCTGATATTTACAAAGTCTAAGCTTATTTTCTCTTGATATTGAAACTTTCCTTATAGTAAGGTGGTACAATGGTTGTTAATACCCAGTTATTTATTGTTGCAGGGTTTTGACAAGTTTTACATTCTGTAATTGTCACCGTGTAGTTTACCGTTGTGTCGAGCTTATTCATAACTACGTTTCTGTCATATCCAGAGCTGCAGTTGGCAGTTGTTGTTAGAGAAAAAACAGAGTACTTAGCAAAATCTACAGCCTTGTAATTTACTCCTCCGTCAAAACTAACTTGAATCTCCTTATCATAATCTGACGGGTCTGTAATAAAATTCTCTCCAGCATGATATCCTATAACGCGAATGATTGCGTCCTCAATTACAATCCCTCCAGTGCTGTTACTAGGGTCGCATTTTTTACAAGATGTTATTAGAAATAAAAGTACAGAAAGTAAAAAAAGCTTCTTCATGATTTTATTGATTAGATTTCAAATATACTATGTTTTTTTGCGAAGTTCAAAATTTTGACCTAAATATACTTTTCTAACTTGTTCATCGGCAGCTAATTCTTCAGCTGTTCCAGCCTTTAGAATATTTCCTTCGAAGAGCAAGTAAGCGCGGTCAGTAATTGATAGGGTTTCCTGAACGTTGTGATCTGTGATAAGAATTCCAATATTGCGGTTCTTTAAATCTGCAACGATAGATTGAATATCTTCAACCGCAATTGGATCAACTCCAGCAAAGGGTTCGTCAAGAAGCACAAATTTTGGGTCAGTTGCCAAAGCTCGTGCGATTTCTGTTCTTCTTTTTTCACCACCTGATAAAGCAGAGCCTTTGTTTTTACGAACGTGATTTAACCCAAATTCAGAAATTAATTTTTCTAATTTTTCATGCCTCTCGGTTTTGTTTAGCTGCGTCATTTCTAAAATAGCCATGATGTTGTCCTCAACACTCAGTTTTCTAAAAACAGAAACTTCTTGAGGCAAATATCCTATTCCGAGTTGTGCTCTTTTGTACATGGGCAAACGAGTAATGTCAATGTTATCTAAATGAACCGTTCCTTGGTCTGGTGTTACCAAACCAACAATCATATAGAAAGAAGTTGTTTTCCCTGCACCGTTTGGACCCAAAAGTCCAACAATTTCCCCTTGGTTTACCTCAATTGTAATCCCTTTTACAACCTTTCGGCTGCGGTAAGATTTGCTTATGTTTTTTGTAAATAACTTCATTTTTCTATCTCCAACTGACTAAAGTAGTATTTATAGTAATATTCAGCATTAAAAAAATGTGCTTATTTTATGATTGCTCTATTATAAAATAATGGAGGCAATAAGTTTTGCATTAAATTCAGCACTGAACCCTTGGAAAACTTTAGAATCTTATTGTGAATTTCCCTCTAATTCCAATAGGAGGAACCCCTGGTTCTAAATGTGTAATTCTCCAAATGGCATCAATTCTAAAAATCTTAAATATGTTTTCAATTCCTAAAGCACTTTCTAAATAAGGCACCTCTCTAAATGATTTTGTATTGTCAGGCAATAACATTTGTGTAGTTTGTTTATCAGAAATATCTCCCCAAACCGACTTTGCAGAGGCTACTAATCTCCATTTTAGTTTTCTAACCAATGGCACACGGTCAAAGAATAAACCATTAAAATGATGTTCTGCCGATACACCAACATAGCGGTCTGAAATAAATTCAAAATAATCCATTCTGTTGTGTGCTGTCGATTGAAACCAATATGTTTGAGAGCCTTCATGAATTCCTAAGAATGGATATGCCGCCTGGCCAAAGTAGATTCCTCCATATATTTCGTAATACAATTTGCCGAATATACCCAGTTTAGGACTGTGACTCAATCTCATTTCTAATTTTTGATATTCATAATCAGAACCCATAATTCCTTTAATTCCGAGAACACCTTCTAAACTAATGGCTGGGTATTTTGAACCTACAGAAATTCTGTCAAAAGTTCCAGAAATAAATTCTTCGTTTTTAGCATATCTTACTTTCAAGGATGTTTCAAAAGTGGAAATGTCATCAACGTGATTATAAGAGATAGATGATGTAGGGATTCTAAATTGAGTTTCACCTAAAGCACTTAGTTTTTCCCATTTTGCTCCAGCTGTAATAATGAAATTCTTCCCCATATCTTTCTCGATGTTGGTTCCGAAAGTTTCCACCATGAGTAACTGATTTAATGGTCTTGTTCGTAAAAGTGAACCAAATGCACCATCGATATCTGCTGCGTTTTCTCCTAATCCAAGTTGCTTCACGTCATAATCGTAGAACAACTTTAACATTCCTCTCTTTTTCGGGGAGACATTATATCTTATTCCACCGCCATATTTTACTTTTGTATCCAAATAACCATAGGCTACTTTACCAGAGAGTTCAACTCGTTCACTGAAATCATTGGAAGTACGCAATTGGAATTGGTTTCTGAATCCTTCAACTGTGTTATAACTGATTAAACTTTTAATATTTCCCAATTCGAATTTCCCCATGGGATAAAAACCGGTTGTAACTAAAAATGTAATGTTTTTAAATGCCTTGAAAAGCGGGGCTTTGTTCAAAGAATCTATCATGACATCTATGTCCTCCTCTTGCTTGTTTAATGGAATATGCCTGTGTTTTTCCCAATATTCGGTACTCCTTTTATTCGCACCTTCTTCAATTACAACATTTTCACTTGTGCGATAAAAGTCAGGTTCAAATGGAGTGTTTATGATGAAGTTTCGCCGAGTAGTTAATTTTCGTCCGTAAAAACCTAGTAGTTTAGAATTTTCTAAAGCTTTCAAATCTACAATCAGTTTATCCGATGTGATCATCCAAACCTCTTTTTCTACCTGCTCAAATTCTTGTTCTAAATAAAAACCATTTACGTAGTTGATGTTGGCATCTTCTGCAACCGTTGCCGACCATTGTTTAACGGCATAAGTTGTATCGTGTATCCACATTTCCCCAGTGAAAGTAAGGTCTCCTTTACGCTTGGGTTCGAATGTCAATAAATAGCACCATTGGTTACCAATATATGCACTGTCTTTTAAATATAATTTATAAAAACTTCTCCCGAAATTTGCGATTGGACTTATAAAAGATTTGTCAAAAATGCCAATATAGTTGTCATAAACATTGATGTCTTGATACATTTCCCCTAAGAACTGATTTACCTCAAGGTTTTCAATTCCTGTTATTCGAGATGCTTTTACAACTTCTTTTTTCTTTTTGGGATTTGTTCGGTAATAATAATCCGATAATGATTCTGTTAGAATAAGTGGTAGAAATTTATCGCCATTTAATGTGTCCAAATAAGCCATCACTAAACTTAAGTTCTGTACAATTTTCCTGTCTCCAAATTGGTCTCCAATGTTATTTAGATCCAATTGAATCTTATTGTAAGTTTCGTATTGATAGGCTCCTAATTTTTCCTTGTTGTTGATGGGCTTGTTGTTGACAACTCTTCGGTGCAATACTGTTGAAGGTTTTTCATCTGGTGCAAGGATGTAAACTTCGTCTGTGGTTTGGGTAATTGGCTCTAATCTGAAATTAATTACTTGAGAGAGATCTCTTTTTACTGCAACCGTTTGTGATGTAAAGCCTGATGCACGAACGATTAGAGAATCTGTAGCATAGTATGTCTCTAAAATGTATTTTCCATCAAAATCAGTTTCTGTACCGATTTTAGAATCTTGAAAAAATACACTTGCAAATGGAATTGGAAGTCCAGTATCATCTTCAAGAACAGTGCCTGAAACCCCCGTTTTTTGGGCGCTCAAGAAGGTGCTTGTTAAAAGAAATATTATGAGTATCCATTTCATCGGACACTAAAATAAGTAAATTGTAGAGAACTCTTTAAGGTAAAAAAAATATTTTCCATAGAATAAAGTAGTATTTGTAGATTTTATTATTTCATTTTCTCTGCTTTCAATCTTTTTCGCTCAACTCGTGCGCTAATTAAAATTCCAACTTCATAAAGAATTATGATTGGAATAGCCACTATAACTTGACTTATAAAGTCTGGTGGAGTTATTAAAGCTGCAAGGATTAATACTCCAACTATAGAATGTCTTCTGTATTTTCTTAAAAATGGAGCACTTACAATACCGATTTTTGATAGAATGTAAACTACTACTGGGAGCAAGAATAAAAGTCCAGTGAAGACAACACTCGAAATAATTAGCGACATAAAAGAGGCTATCATCCAGATGTTTTCAAATTCTGTTGATAAAGAGAAAGCTCCGAAGAATTGAATACAAAGTGGCGCTACTACTAGGTAGCCAAAGATAACTCCAAATAAAAACAGAAGGGAAACAAAAAATGTAATTCCGCTAACTTCTTTCTTTTCGTTGTATTTAAGGCCTGGTTTTACAAATCCCCAAAGCTGGTGAAATACATAAGGGAAAGCCACTATAAAACCACCGACAAAAGACAATAACAAAGCGGTCGAGAATTGAGACCCTACTTTATTTGATTGAAACTTTATTGGAATCTCCTCAAGGCAAATGCCTAAGTGATCGCACATAAAGCGAAACGAAATAAAACTGGGCTTCGTCATAGAAATGAATATATTTTGAATCACCCATTCTTTAAAAAACCACATAACTATAGCAAATACAAGTATCGCAATAACTGATTTTACTATTCTCCATCGCAATTCCTCGAGATGCGCGAGGAAGGACATTTGATTATCTTCTTCAACCATAATTGAGAGCAAAAATACTGTTATTTCTTATCAAATCCGATTATTTATAAAACTTGTTTTATGTCTGTGGAGAAAGGTTGAAAAATGTTGTTTTTAGTCCTTTCAATATGACTTTCCCTTCGTTACTTTCACTGCCTTCGAGGCTTTCGGTAAGCTCAATCACCGCTGTCAGCGGGATTTACGTTCGTTGACACTGCCGAAAGCGCCGTAAAAAGAAAACTCTAACACCTAAAATAACATTGTTGACGATTCTGGTTTACTTCACTTCTCTGTAATCCAGTAAAGTAACATGTCCGTGTTTGATTACCTCAATTCCATTTCCATCTCGTAAGGACAATCTGTAAATATAAACTCCTTCATTGGCATATCGCGATTGTCCTTTAAGTTGTCCATTCCAACCTTCTTCAGGATTTGATGTTGTGAAAATTATTCTGCCATAACGGTCATAAATTTCAAAACGATAATCTTCAATTTGTCGTTGACTTGTTTCAGGTTTGAAAACAGGGTTTTTTCCACCTACTGAGAAGGCATTTGGAATGTAAATTATGGGCTCAATCACTCCGCAAGCAATATTGCTATAACTAATTTCTTGGTGTCCATATTCATTATTTGCTTCAACTGCTTGAATGTAATAACAGATTTTTCCTCCACTTGATTCTCTAAATTGCCCTACGTTGTCGGTAAACGATCTTTGGTTATAAGGCAAAACAGCAATTGGAAGCGGATCAAAAACATCGTTAATTGAACGGTAAATATTATAAGTTGATACTGTTCCGATGAAATCCTCATAAGGTGACCACTGTAAAAAATGGGTTTCTGTTTCTTCTTTTGTGATCACATTTAAGTAAACGGATTTGCCAATATTTGAATTTCCAAAGGCTTGATTACAGGTGTCAATTGTGTTTGTTCTATAGGTGTAAGAACGTCTGTTAACTTCCACTTCAGAATCAACAAAAATAATCTCATTGCTACTTCCAACATTTGCTTCTTTTATCTTTTCAAAACTTTGAGTATAGTCATTAAAACGGTGCAGCTCTATAAGTTTTGCGCTTCCTTCAGTTGAAACTCTGTGCTTAATTACAATTTCAGCTCCTTCTACAGTTACAACACTTAAGTATGAAGCTCCAGGACCAGAACCTGCAATTAAAGTCACGGTATCTTTATTCGAAAAAGAAGTAATTCCATGACTTGAAACTGTTTGAATAACAACAATCATCTCGTCTCCTAGATTGATGTTTGTACTAAAAGAATTTGTTTGAGATTGTCCAATTTCTTGCCATTGACTACCATTGGTTCTAATAAAAACTTTGTGAAAAGCTAAACTGTCAAAACCAATATAGCCTGTCCAAGTTAGATTCAATAATCGATTACAAGCATCAATGGATGAACTCAATTGATTGGTTGTATGTGGTGCTGCTTTTGCTGAAGTCTGATATGTCGGTGGAACATTCGTTGTAAAACAAGAATCGAATGCTGCAATTGAATATTGAAAAGGGCCATTTTCTAAGTCTTCGGAATGTGTGAAAGTTGTATTTGGTCTTCCCCAAACGGTATCTATTTCAACAAGATTTCCATTCAAATCTGTTTGATATACAACATATCCATAGGTGTCTGATTGATTATTTATGTCCCATGAAACGGTGATGTCGTTTGTCAATGTGTCGATATTCACATAACTAATTACTGGAATATCTGGAACAATTCTGTCCTTAAATATATCTCCTTCAATATTACTTGTGAAACTGCAGTTTGAAGTTGGTAATTTAATTTGATAACTAAGAAAATCCTCACAAACGTTTATTGTGTCGGAGTATGCAGTTGTATTGTATAATACAGAATCAATTAAAGTCCAAGTTCCCACAGGAAATTCTCTATAAACATGAAAATAATCATTGAAAGCACTTAATTGATTGGGGTGGGGTAAACTCCATTGTAAAATAGCCTCCCCATTTCCTGGATTGTTTAAGTTTAAAAAAATATTCTTAAGAGTATCTGAAGATAATGAAGGACTTCCTGAGGCATTTGAATTAACAATAATGTAGTATCCATCCACCATTCCTGCCCCTGGGTTTATTACCGTGGCACTATTTGTATTGATATTGGTGTAATTATTATAAAAACCTCCACTTAAACTAAATAAATCATAGCTGTCAAATTCTCCGTTTGGATCGGAAACTGGATTCCAATGAATTGTGATGTCTCCATTTGCTTCCGTCGTAATACAAGTGATTACTGGAGCAGACAAAGCATGTGCTTTTTGAATATTGAATCCAAGCAGCGAAATGAAAATAAGAATTTGAAATACTTTTTGCATTGGTGTTTAAACGTGTTTTAAATACTAATAGTATAACGTAAAGGTAATTGTTTTCGTTGCTGGAGAGGTAGGTTTATTTTGGTTTTTACTGATTCTATAGATTACTGATGCTTAAAAGTTGATGAATCTATTTCTTTTTTCCTTCATTTTCTTCACTCTTTCTCATTCTAAAAAATCAGCACATAAACTATGACTCAAGTAAAATTTACGGGGATGAATATTGTATAAAACAATAAAATCCCAAAGGGATGGCATGTATTAACCTAGGACGTGAGTCCTAGGATTAAAAAATATGAGCGAGTCTGAGTCCGTCAGCCGACGGACTTTTTCAACTATAAATTATTATCAAATCAAAATCTCAAATTATAAATTAGGGCTACCCATTTAAGTCACAGCTTGTAAGAGCCTATTTTTCTTCCCCCCAAATTTACAATTTAGTATTGATAATCAAAGGCTTGTCTTCTGATTGTTAACTGGAATAAACCATAATAGATCTTTCGGAAAATAAAAAACTGAGATTTTTGTATTTCCACATCAGGATGACAAGTTTTATAGTCTTTGATTGAACATCCTATGAAACTGTCATCCTGAACCTTGGAAAAATATTAATTTTTCTAAGGGAAGGATCTTTTCTTGCCCATATATAATCAGAGCGTTTTAAATAAAAAGATAAATAGAGTTAAACGAAAATACTTTTTGCGATTTAAATGGGTAACCCCATTATAAATTTTAGAATTCAATAAATTTACTCAAAACATGATAAGATCAATTTTCATACAGTGATTCGGGGTGAAAAAAAGCTTAATCCCCAACTTTTGAAACTGAACTGATAAAAGGATATTTGGAAAGGTATTTAATGGGTTTGTTTATAAATCTAATTATTCACGGCGTTTTGCGCCGTGAATAATTGTTTTTTTAAATATGTAATCGGATTTCCACGAGAAAGGTGGCTTGCCTGCCGAAGTCTAACTCGTGGTTAACTCTCGTCTTATTTCCTTCACCTAATGCGAGATTTTATTGTGGTGGCCTTCCTACCCAGCACTCACCACAATAAAATCTTCCCAATTCAAATACAAATTAGCCAGTTCCTTCACTTCTTTCGGAGTAATTTCATTGACTTGCTTGATGAAATCATCATAATAGGAGAAGTCCATTCCGTAAGTTTCTACAGCAATAAATCTGTCCATCATTGCTTGTGCTCCGTCAGATTGCTCTAGAATTTGACCAATAATGTAGTTTTTCACTAAGGTTAATTCTGTTTCACTTACTTCTTCGGTTTGTAAAAGGTTGATTTCTTCTTGAATAGCTTCCAATGTCAAATCTTTGAATTCTTTCCCAACTTCTGTGCTGATGAAGAAATAACCAGTTTCCAACAATTGTGCAACGCCAGAACCAATTCCGTAAGTATATCCTTTGTCTTCACGAATTGAGGTCATTAATCGACTTCCGAAATAACCTCCTAGAATTGTATTAACAACACTGAATTTAATGAAATCTTCGTGTTGTTTATTGAATAAAACACGACCCACACGAATTGCAGTTTGAAGCGCTTGCTCTTTTTCAACGTGAATGTTATTTGGTGTGTAACTATAATCGTAATCTATTGTAGTAACTTCTTCTTTACTGAATTGATTTCCTAATTCTTTGATTTTATTTAGATCTTCATCGTTCAAAGCACCAACAACCGCAATATATTGCAATCCAGAAAGGTATTTGTCTTTGTGAAATTCGATTAAATGGCTTTGTTCAATTTGATCGTAATCTTCTAATTGCGTTAAATCTCCATAAGGTGAATTCTTAAATAAATCACTCAAAAATGCTCGTCTGGCTTGTGTGGAAACTTTCTCCAAACTGATGGCCATTTGTTTTTTCTTTGATTGAAGCAATTGATTAATTTCCTTTGGATTGAAATTTACATTAATGATAGCGTCTACAACTGTTTGGGTAATCGCAACGATGTGTTCTCTTAGTCCAATAGCAGAAATAGTAGATTTTTCTGTTGAAACTTCAACGCCTGTAAATGCACCTAATCCATCAATTTTCTCTTCTATTTCATCGCTTGTTTTATCAGCCGAACCTGAGAAAAGTAATTCTCCTGTTAACTGAGCAATGATTTTAGAGGTTTTTAAACTTCCAGCGTCAAATACGAAATCCACACGAACTGTTTCATCGTCTGTCTTTCGCATGCTGTAAACGTCAACTTTATTTGATAAAGTGTCAATTTCTGGTGATTGAAAATCTATATGTTTAACCGTTTTAGTTTCTGGTGCAATTGTTCTATTCATCATTTTTCTTTGCTTTAATAATCAGTTGTGAACAGTTTGTTTTTTGCAAAATCTCATTGGCTTGCTCTTGAATTCCTTCAACTGTTACTTTTTCGTATTCATCAGTTTCTGTATTGATGAGGTTGGCATCTCCCATTAATTCATTCATCGCTAAAGCCATACTTTTGTTCAGTACACCTTGCTCAGAGAATGCTTTTGTGGTTTTTACTTTATTGATGATTTTCTCTAATTCTGGTTTTTCAATCAAAGTAGATTTCAATTCATCTAAAACTTTCCAAACTTCTGCATCAATTTGTTCCAATGTTGCGTCATCACTTGGGTGAATTGAAAGCATTAACATTCCAGGATCTATTGACCCCAACACATAAGCATTGATGTCAGTCACCAACTCCAATTCTTTTTTCAATCGTTTGTATAAACGAGAAGATTTTCCTCTTCCCAAAACATCTGAAATTAAATCCGCTTCGTAATATCCTTCCTGACCTTTTCCAGCCATTTTGAATCCATAAGTATAAACATCTGAAGGAACATCTCTTTCAATTGTTTTTGTTCTGAATTCTGTCTGCTTTGGCTCTTGAGGTAAGTTTCTCACCTTTTTCTCTTTGGCAGGAATATCTCCATACCATTTTTTGACTAATCGTTTAACTTCTTCTAATTCCAAGTTTCCAGCGATACATAAAATTGCATTTCCTGGGTGGTAATGTGTTTTGAAAAAGTCTTTCACTTCTTCCATTGTCGCCTCTTTGATGTGTTCAATGTTCTTTCCAATTGTTGCCCAACGGTAAGGGTGAACTTCATAAGCCAATGGACGAAATTCTAACCATAGATCTCCATAAGGTTGGTTTAAATAACGCTGTTTGAATTCTTCAATTACTACACTGCGCTGAACTTCTAGACTTTTTTCTGTGAAAGCTAAGGATAACATTCTGTCGCTTTCCAACCACAAAGCTGTTTCCAAGTTTTGAACCGGAACAACATCGTAATAATTGGTAATGTCATTGCTCGTAAAAGCATTGTTTGAGCCACCAGCTTCTTGCAGTGGTCCATCGAAATTTGGAATATTTATCGAACCTCCAAACATTAAATGCTCAAATAAATGCGCAAATCCTGTTCTTTCTGGAGATTCATCTCTCGCTCCAACATCATATAAAGTGTTGACCACTGCCATTGGTGTTGTTACATCTTTATGGAAAATTACACGCAATCCATTGTCAAGTTCAAAACGCTCAAATTCTACCATTAAAACTTAAATTTTTCATTTGTATTTTGTGCTGATAATGCAGCCTTGAAATCATTAACAATCTCCTCAACAATTTGTGCGGCAGGAAGAATTTTATGTATCAATCCAGAAACTTGTCCTATCTCTAATTCCCCTTCTTCCAAATCTCCTTCAAACATTCCTTTTTTTGCTCTTCCGCGACCTAAAAGTGCTTTTAGATCCTCTACATCTTTGCATTGATTATAAGCTTCAACAACTTGTGAATAAAATGCATTTTTGATTAAACGAACAGGAGTAATTTCTTTTAAAGTTAGAACAGTATCACCTTCTTTAGCTTCAACTACTGTATTCTTAAAGTTGATGTGCGCGGAAGATTCTTCCGAAGCCACAAAACGACTTCCAATCTGCACTGCATCTGCTCCTAAATTCAGAGCGGCTAACATTCCAGCACCATTTCCAATTCCACCTGCGGCAATAATTGGAATATCCAAAGCTTCAGCTACCATTGGAATTAAACAAAACGTTGTTGTTTCATCTTTTCCATTGTGGCCTCCGGCTTCAAATCCTTCCGCAACAATTGCATCAACGCCAGCTTCTTGAGATTTTAGTGCAAATTTCACACTAGAAACCACATGAACAACAGTAATTCCATGATCTTTCAAATGCTTTGTCCATGTTTTCGGATTTCCTGCAGAAGTAAAAACAATAGGAACTTTGTGCTTGATAATTGTTGCAATGTGCTTGTCAATATCCGGATAAAGCATTGGTAAATTCACCGCAAATGGTTTGTCAGTCGCCGCTTTACATTTTTGAATTTGTTCATCCAAAATTTCAGGATACATGCTCCCCGAACCAATAATTCCTAATCCACCAGCATTGGAAACAGCAGAAGCCAATTCCCAACCCGAACACCAAATCATTCCTGCTTGGATGAGCGGATATTCTATATTAAATAATGATGTAATTCTATTTTTCATAAAATGAGTTTTTTGATTATTTGGGTATCGCATTTTGCGATACCATCAAAACATGAAGGAATATTATGATTGTATGGATGGTTTTCAAACCTTCCGAAAATCAAATATTCTTAGAATTCAATTTATTCTTCCAAGCCAATAACATAATTATAATTCCTGCCACCACGAAAGGAATACTCAACCATTGTCCCGTATTAATAAGTAATCCAGCATCGCGTTCAGCTTGTCCAACCTTCACGAATTCGATAATAAATCTCCATCCGAAAATAAAGATCAGAAACAGTCCAAATAAAAATCCGCTCTTTTCTTTCAAATTTGTTTTCCAATATAATCTTAGTAAAATGAAGAAACTCAATAAATAAGCAAGTGCTTCGTATAATTGAGCTGGGTGACGATAAACATGCACCATTTCTCCATTCACTTCTACTAAGTTGTCGATGCCTTCATGCATAAACATGAATCCCCAAGGCAAAGTTGTTGGTTCACCAATAATCTCATGATTTACCAAATTTCCTAAACGAATAAAACAAGCAGCAATGGCAATTGGCGCAACGATACGGTCCAAAATCCACCAGATGGCTTTTTTAGTTACTACCTTACTGTAAATAATTAATGCAATTAGAATCGCAATCGCACCACCATGACTGGCTAATCCACCTTCCCAAACTTTGAGGATGTCAATAGGATTTTCCCTGTAAATATGCCAATCATAGAAAAAGACATGTCCTAATCGAGCTCCAACAATTGTTGCAATCACTACATAAATCAATAATTTATCTAACCAATCCTCAGGAATTCCTTCAGCTTTAAAGATGCGTTTAATCACATAAAATCCAATGATTAACCCCGAAACAAAAAGTAAACCGTATAAGTTAGGAGTGCTCCAACCATCAATAAGCTGCGAACTCATATTCCATTCAATTCCTAATATCACAATCTGTGTTTTTAAAATGTTGTCGAAAGATACTTTTTTTGTGGGAAATAGGGGGAGGTTTTTCAGAATTTAACCGCAAATTTTTCGCACTCGTGCTGTACTCGTAGAAGTAAAGATCGCTGAGAATAATAAATAAAAATAGTATTGAGGATGAAGTTTTATATCGTTTTTGGTTAGTTTTGTTAAAGTGTGTTGATGATTTCAAGTAAATAGTTATTTCCTACTGCTACCAGGATCGCTAATCCAAAACTAAGTAATGTTCCGATTAATATGTACTCAGTTAGGTTTCTATCTTCCGCTCGTGATAAGTCTCCAAATCGAAAAACAGATTTAGCCGCTAATAAGAAACCAATTCCTTCCCAGTAGTTGATAAGAATAAACCCGAAGATGAACAATCTCTCTAACATTCCAATGTAAAGACCTGCATTCTTCATCAAAGCATCTTTATTCTCCTCAGGTTTCCATTTTGACATTAATACCTTTATCATAACACCAACTACATAAGTCACCGATATCAAGGAAACAACAAGCAATAAATTGTTTGGACTGTTTATGGCTTGATAGGGTATTTTGAAAGGCGAATAAAAATATACTACGCTAGCAATAATTAAAAGATGAAGCGCTTGGTCAATAAAAAATAAAGCTGTTTTATTCAACTTCTTTTTATCTTCCCACCTTAGTTTCAGTAAATCAATTATAAAATGACTAGTTATAATAAGAAGGAAACCTGCCCAGTATTTAAAATCAAATAATAGCAAAGCAAGAAGCAGGAAATGGATGACTATATGACAGAGTAATGCTTTATATCTTAAACCCTTTTTTTTGATTCTTTTCATTCGAATCATTTTGCTCGTTTGAAAAGTAAAATCTCCCAGAATATGAGCCAAGAGTAATTTAAGTGTTAATGTTAGCATATCTTTGATATTTCATATTCGTAATAACTTAATAAACCTAGAATTTCTTCATAACCACCTCTTTTCAGGGCTATGCTAATGTTGCTTTGTGATTTGTTTAGAATTTTGGCTAATTCTATTTGTTTTTTAGTTGGATTTTTAAGACTTAAACTTATGATTTCTGATGCGGAAGGCGACCAAGCATCCATTGTCAATGAAGCCAAGGACAGCATAGTGTTGATTGTTTTATCGAAGTGTTTATTTGAAGTTTTAATTGCTAAATTATCTTTTTTGAGGGCTTCAAAACATTCACCTGAATGTATAAATGCAGAGCCGTTTGATTCCGTAATTTTCATTCCTTCGTAATCTATCTCACCAATACCAATAGCAATGCGAATATCTAGTTTTTTAAACTGTTTTATAGAGGATTTCAGGAGTATAGAAGTATGAAGCGCATGTTTAGGATGAATGCGCAATTGAAAACTATCTCCACGGTAAATTTCCCAATCTTTCGGCTCCGTACCGATAGAGCTAAGTACGTCTTTTAACTTGACTATCCATTTGTTTGGGTCTACTGCTCTTGAGTTAATAATATCTCCGGTAATAATTGCTATCATATTTGGTAATTCTTTGAACAAATATACACAATTTTGCATATATTCAAGTATATACATTAAAACGTATATATTTCGAAATGTATTTGAATTTAGGTGTGTTCTAACTAGTGGCTGGCCGGAAACAGACGATTTAAATCCTTATCGGCAAATTCGTTGTAAAACTTGAAATTATTGTAATATTGTTAATTCCAGTGTTTTAGAGGGTGTGAAAGATTAATAGTTATTGTCGCTTTGCAATAATGCACAAAACTACGGCAGTTTTGACTATTTGCCGTAGTTTTGTGCATATCAAATAACCGCTCTACTTTAATTCAAAAAAAACACCGAAGATCTTAATCCTCGGCATTCTATATGTTTTTCAAGCAAATGCTACTTTATTTCTAGAAGCTACTGCAAGTTTTAGAAGTTACTGCTAAATTTAGAAGCTGCTGCGAGATTTTATCTCGTAGCTAGGCTTCTTATTATTCTCTTTAAACTTCAACTTATCAGACCTCCCTTTTTTGAAAATCTGATTGCTATTTTCTTTTCCTTTACGTAATTCACGTTGTACTTCTTCAGGAAGATTATAAACCTCCTGACACTCAGAACAACAACATCCTTGCATTTTTTCTTTACAATTATCACATTGAATAAATAGCAAATGACATGCATCGTTTAAACAGTTCGTGTGTGTATCAGCAGGGTCTCCGCATTGGTGACAAACAGCGATGATGTCTTCAGTAATTCTTTCCCCACGTCGTTCATCAAAGACAAAGTTTTTTCCGATAAATTTATTTTCTATTCCTTTATCAGTGCAGTCATTAGCGTATTTAATAATTCCACCTTCTAATTGATGTACATTCTTAAATCCTCTGTGTTTATACCATGCCGAAGCTTTTTCACAACGAATTCCTCCTGTGCAGTACATCACGATGTTTTTGTCTTCGTTTCCTGCAAGTATTTCTTCTTCTATAATAGGAAGAGACTCACGGAAAGTGTCTACATCTGGTGTAATAGCACCTTTGAAATGACCAACTTCGGTTTCGTAGTGATTTCGCATGTCAATCAGAATCGTATTTGGATCATCGATTAATGCGTTAAACTCTTCCGCTTTTAGATGTTTACCTTTGTTTGTAACATCAAAAGTAGTGTCGTTTAATCCATCTGCTAAAATCTTGTGACGAATTTTTATTTTCAGTTTTAAGAACGGAAATTCTACGTCCGCTTCGTCCACTGCAATATTTAGTCTGATGTTGTTTAAAAAAGAAATTTCGTAAAGCTCTTTTTTGAACTGTTCGAATTTATCGGCAGGAACACCAATTTGGGCGTTAATTCCTTCTGTTGCGACGTAAGTTCTTCCTACGACTCCGAGATTATTCCACATTTGAAAGAGGTGGTCTCTAAAAACTTGAGGGTTGGGAATAGAAGCATATTGATAAAAAGAAATGGTAACGAATTTTGTTCCGCGTTCTTTTAGCTTCTCCACTAACTCCTCTTTACTCAATTTATTCCACAGTTGCATGCTATGTTTTATTTAATGATTAAAGATTTTGCAAAGATAGAGAAATTGAAGAAAAGCCAAAATTGGAGGTGGATGAAATATATGATTTTTGTCAGTTGTAAATTGTAAACTTTGGAATTGAGAGTTTTTTAGGAGATGGACAAAATAATTTATGTCAATAAAAAAAAGCACCCAAAATTAAATTCTGGATGCTTTTTTTAATTTAATTTCAATCATGTACAAAGTCGGCACTATCATAATTGCGAGTCATCTCTTTTAGAATAACGTGATTAAAATATGAAAGTCAAACCGTTAAATATTAACTATTAAATTAAACATTAATAATTAGAAATCAATCAAATCTCCTAAAGCTTTATCATAAGATTTTTTCGCTGCTTGAATAAAACCAAAATGATCATCATCAACTACCATTTTTCCTTGAGTAACGTGACCTAATAAGGTGAAGTTAACTCCACAATGCATCATGAATTCAATAAAGTCTTCTTCACTTTCTTCATTTACTCCAACAAGAACACGTCCTGTTGCTTCGCCAAATAAGAAAGCATCTTCACGAATTTCAGCATCTGTTACAATGTCGAATCCTAATTCGTTTGGCATTGCCATTTCCGTGAGTGCGATAAATATTCCTCCTTTTGAACAGTCATGAACTGCATTTACTAAGTCTTTTTGAATAATAGATTTGATGACTTCTTGCATGTCAAATTCTCTGTTCAAATTGAAATATGGAGCAGGTGAAGATTTCACGCCATGATAAGAGTATAAATATTCAGAACTTGCAATACATTCAGTGGCTTCACCAATGATGAAAATTAAATCTCCTTTGTGTTTGAAATCAAGCGACATTGCCTTGTCCTTGTCTTCTAGTAATCCAACCATTCCAATTGTTGGGGTAGGGAAAATAGAGATACCTGCACCTTCAGCTTTTGATTGATTGTAAAATTCTACGTTTTCACTAGCAACCGGAGTGTTGAATTTTAAACAAGCTGCCGACATTCCTTTAATAGCATTCACAAATTGCCAGTTGTTTTCTGGGTTGTTAGCATCACCAAAATTTAAACATGTAGAAATTGCAATTGGCTTTCCACCAGAACAAACAATCTTCCTTGCCGCTTCTGCAACAGCAATTGCCGTTCCTATTTCTGGGTCAGCATTCACATATCTTGAATCACATTGAACAGTCATTGCCAAAGCACGATTTGTTCCTTGGATTTCTACAATTCCTGCACCAGTTATGGCTTTTGTGGTTTTTGCACCAGTTCTTTTCATTGAGTTAAACTGTGTGTTAACCCATCTCTTTGATGCAATGTTTGGATGATTCAATAAAAACAAAGCTACTTCTTTAAGGTCGTCTGGTTCCTTAATATCATTTAAAGTCATCTTTTGCGACTCTTTAAAGTAAGCTGGTTCTGTGATTTCTCTTTCTTTCACTGGAGATTCTCCAACTTCAAGGAGGGATTCTACTGGAATTTCAGCAATTATTTCTTCATTATAATAGTAATGTACATTTTTGTTGTCAGTAACTACCTTTATTCCTTCTGCCTTTAAATCCAACTTTTCACTTATACTTTTTATGGTCTTTTTTGAGGAAAACCCATAAGTATAGGCCTGATTTGTATTTTTTGAATTACCTGCAGAAGTCTTTTTCTTTGAATCAATTATTCCAACTGAGAAAGTGTTTACAATAGGATTGTCATTAAATGAATCATCAAAAGAAACATTACCTTCAAAAGTCGGGATTCCAGAATCATTTGCAGAATCACTAATTTCTTTAGTAATTTCTTTGATTACCGTCTTGGTAGAATTCTGATCCAGATTCCCGAAACGAAGTAAGTTCATCTGAGCTATAGCTTGCGATCCTATTAAAGTTGATTCTGCTTGTTGATTTGATTCTATCTTTAAAAAACAAGATAAGTCATTGCCTAAATCCACTGTTCCTCTATCTCCTTTAGTTTTAGGAAGTGTTTCTAACCACTTTTCGGCGCTCTTAAAAGAAGAGTGCTCCGACCATATTGTACCGTAAATATTGGTTTCAGTGAGATTAGGCGTTCTGCCCAAAATCTTCTTGATTTTCTCAAACTCGCCTGCTGTTAGACCAGTTTCCATAGCTTCTTCTAGCAACGCTTCACGTTGAGTTGTATTTTTCATAAATTCAAATTGAGGTACGAAAATAAGCATTTTGTAGTTGATTCAGAGGTTTAAGGGCTTAGTTTTTTATAAACGAATTTTACATGATAAATTATAGGGATAAGTTCATGAATAAATATTTTTTTTCATTTAAGTAAAGTATTATTTGGATGTAAGAATTATTAACAGTAATTTTTCTAACATTTTAAAACTAAGACCATGCAGGAAGCTATAAATACTAAGCCGCAAACTATTGAAAAAGAAATCATTCCGCAGCTAAAGTTTCACAAAGGAGCCAAGATTAAACAGCAAGATGGTTTGATGGAACGCTTAATGGAGGCAACAAAGTTAGGAAACCTACACCATGGGAAGGTTTCTATTGTTTTTGAAGACGATGAAGGAGTGAAGCAAGTAGATACTACAATTTGGGCAACTGGCTTAAAATACATTTGTTTGAAAGGAGGAATGTGGCTGCCTATTTCAAGCATACATAGAATTGTATTTCTTTAACAAATGCACTAAATTTAGGAATGCAAGAATGTTGCAATAAATCTAAGGTTATTTCGAAAGAGTTTGTTTAATTTTGAAGCACGACATCTGTCGTGCTTTTTTATTTTTACACTTATTATTCAACTAGGTAGCAAATGAGATAACTATTAAAACAATAAGTGCAATTGTTTAGGTGTACAATAAGGTAAATTTAAATTCAGTTTTAAGTGGAATATGGAGGGTAACCTCGAAAGTAATTTTTATACTAATATCATGATAAGATCAATAAGCTTACTATTAATGATTGTTTTCAGTTTCTATGGCTTTTCTCAGTTGGAGATGCCAGAGGACAAGGTGAAATGGAATTTTAAGGTGAAACAAACTGGTTGTGAAGCCGAAATTATTGGTGAATTTGTAGTTGATAAGCATTGGCATATTAATGCTTTGAATCTTCCAGCGGATAACTTTGGCATTCCTACAACTTTCAAAGTACACAAATCACCAAATTATAAATTAATTGGAAAGGTGATTGAACCTAAGCCTATTGAGAAATACGATAAAGTTTCAGAAGAAAACTTACGTTACCATGCAGGAAAGTTCACTTTGAAACAAAAAATCCAAATCACAACGGATAAAGATTTTGATCTAAAACTTGATTTTGGATTCCAACCATGTGATTCAGTGAAATGTTTATTCCCCTACGAAGATGTTTTTACTGTTAAGGTGAAAGGATGCGAAGTAACTGTGGAAAAAGCAATTCAATCAGATAATTCAGGTTTAGATTCTGGGGATGAAGCTGATGATTATGCTACAGACCAAGATGAGGCTGATGACCAAGATGTACTGGCTGGTGAAATTGATGCTGATGATAATGAAGGTGGAGAGAAACTAACTACTGATGCTGTGAAAAAGCAGAAAGTAAACAAAAATGATCCTAGTGGCCGCTCCTTGTGGTGGATTTTTGGAATCTCATTCGGTAGTGGATTAATTGCCTTGTTTACACCTTGCGTATTCCCAATGATTCCTATGACAGTGAGTTTCTTTACTGGACAAAGTAAAACAAAAGCCCAAGGTGTTAGTAACGCAATAAAATATGGTATATCAATTATTGTAATCTATATAGTACTGGGAACAATGGTCACCTGGATATTTGGAGCAGAATCATTAAACGCCATGTCCACAGATCCTTTATTTAACTTCTTGTTCTTTTTACTCCTTGTAGTTTTTGCAATATCATTTTTAGGGGCTTTCGAAATTAGTTTACCAAGTTCTTGGGCAAATAAAGCAGATTCAAAAGCAGATAAAGGAGGTTTTTTTGGAATTTTCTTCATGGCTTTAGCCTTAGCTCTAGTATCATTTTCTTGTACAGGACCTATTGTAGGTGTCTTATTGGTTCAAGCTGCAACAGAAGGAGGGATGGCGCCATTTATAGGAATGTTTGGTTTCTCATTGGCCTTGGCTTTGCCTTTTGCTTTATTCGCAGCATTCCCTGGATGGCTGAACCAAATGCCAAAATCGGGTGGTTGGCTTAACTCAGTAAAAGTTGTTTTAGGTTTCTTAGAATTGGCTCTGGCTTTCAAATTCCTTTCAAATGCAGATTTAGCATTGCAGTGGGGAATGCTTGAAAGAGAGGTATTCTTAGCAATATGGATTGGGATTTTCTTAGTGCTAGCACTTTATCTATTCGGGAAATTAAGATTGCCGAATGACAGCCCAGTTGAAAAACTTTCTGTAGGTAGAACGCTTTTCGGAACAACTGTGTTAATATTCGTAGTTTATTTAATTCCAGGAATGTGGGGGGCTCCATTAAAGTTAATTAGTGCTTTCCCTCCTCCAATGAGTTATAGTGAAGCTCCTCTTGGTTTTGGTGGAGGTGGTACAATCGCTCAAAGTAAAGATGACTTTATTGAAGGAACTCACCTTGGGCCGCAAAACATAATGGTATTCCATGAATATGATTTGGCTTTAGCTCATGCTAAAAAAGTAAACAAACCTTTATTTGTTGATTTTACTGGACACAATTGTGTGAATTGTAGAAGAATGGAACAAAGTGTTTGGGGAGAGCCTGGAATAATTGATATGCTGAGAAACGATGTTGTTATTGTGTCTTTGTATGTTGATGAAAGAATAAACTTGCCAAAAGAGGAGCAAGTGACAGTAACTTTCCCAAATGGACGTGAAAAGCACTTGAAAACAACAGGTGATAAATGGTCATTTAAACAAGTCTCCGAATACCAAGTAACTGCACAACCTTATTATGTTCTTCAGAATGGAGAAGGTGAAGATTTAGATTATGGACCTGCAGATTATCAAAACCACAGTAGTCCAGCCGACTTTAAAGAATGGCTAGAAGAAGGTCTGAATGTTTATAATGCTTCAAATTAGTTAATAATTTGTGAATGAATTACAGACTTTAATGTTAAGTTTTTAAATATCTAATGAAAAGCCCGCTACATGCGGACTTTTTTTGTTTTAGTGATTCAAATTTGGTCTTTAAAATGATTTTAGGAATTTATAAATTTTAGAAACACTTCAAATGGCAGTCTAAGTAGATGCATTGCATATTTCCATTTTTGAGCTATCAATATAAATACAACAGAAACTCAATCAATACTCAATTAAAGTCAAATGGAACTTAGGTCTTGCTAATAAATCACTTCCATAATAAGAAATGATAAACAATTTCTATTGGAAGAAAAGTAAGGGATTCTATTCTGTATTTGAATGGTTAATTGGTATAAAGTGTTACTTTTGTCAAAACTATATAGAGATGATTGAACGAGCAAACGCAGTTTTAGTTTTAGAAGACGGAACTACTTTTCACGGTAAAGCAATAGGGAAAATAGGTAAAGCAGCTGGAGAGCTAGCTTTTAACACAGGAATGACTGGCTATCAAGAAGTTTTTACAGATCCTTCCTATCTCGGCCAATTGGTGATAATGACTTCGCCTCATATTGGTAACTACGGTACAACAGTTTCTGAGTCTGAATCAGAAAACATTCAATGTGCCGGAATAATAGTTAAAAAATTCTCAGATGTTGCTTCACGTGATATTTCTGACTTACCACTCCAAGATTTTTTAATAAGAGATGAGAAAGTTGGTATTTCCGATATCGATACCCGTGCTTTGGTACGCTATATCCGATCAAAAGGAGCAATGAACGCAATTATCTCTTCTAATGAGGATGATAAAATTGAAGATTTATTAGAAGAATTGAAAAGCGTTCCATCAATGGAAGGACTAGAGTTGGCTAGTCAGGTTTCTGTTAAGGAGGCTTATGTGGCGCCTTCAACGACGGGGAAAAGTCATTATAGAGTAGCGCTTTTAGATTTTGGTTCAAAACGTACCATTACAAAATGTTTGAATGAACGTGATTGTGAAGTAAAAGTTTTCCCGATGAATTCTTCAATTGAAGAACTTTTAGCATACAGACCAAATGGATTTATGTTGTCGAACGGACCTGGAGATCCAGCCGTAATGACTTCTTCTCATCAATTGGTGAAAGAAATCATCGATACAAATATTCCTGTTTTTGGAATTTGTATGGGGCACCAAATCATTGCCTTAAGTCAAGGATTGGTAACAGAAAAAATGCACCAAGGACACCGTGGATTAAATCACCCAGTGTTAAATCATAAAACAGGTAAAGGAGAGATTACAAGTCAAAACCATGGATTTGTTGTTTCGCGTGTGAGTGCTGAGGACAATGAAAATATTGAAATTACTCACTCTCATTTGAATGACAATACAGTAGCTGGGATTGCTTTGAGAGATAAATTGGTTTTTTCAGTGCAGTATCACCCAGAATCTTCTGCTGGACCACACGACTCAAGATATCTTTTTGATGATTTTGTTACAAACATGGATACATTTAAACAATCATAATTTTAACATAAACAAATTACAATTATTTAAAACCTAATTCAATGAGTTATATTGCTAATATTTTTGCACGTCAAATTTTAGATTCAAGAGGGAATCCAACTATCGAAGTAGATGTATATTCTAGCGGAGGTAGACTAGGAAGGGCAGCTGTTCCTTCAGGTGCTTCAACAGGAGTTCATGAGGCTGTCGAGTTGAGAGATGAAGATCCAAAGAGATACATGGGGAAAGGTGTTCAAAATGCCGTAGCCAATGTGAATACAGTAATTAACGATGCTTTGCAAGGAATGTATCTTTTCGATCAAAAAGCAATCGACCAAAGGTTAATTGAGATTGATGGTACAGCAAACAAAGGAAGAATTGGAGCGAATGCTATTTTGGGCGTTTCTCTTGCAGCGGCAAAAGCAGCAGCAGCAGAAGTTGGATTGTCTTTCTTTAAATATGTTGGAGGTTTAGGCGCAAACACAATGCCTGTTCCAATGATGAATATTTTAAATGGAGGTTCTCACGCCGACAATAAGATTGATATACAGGAGTTTATGGTGATGCCTTTCGGAGCGAAATCTTTTTCTGAAGGTTTACGCATGGGAACAGAGATTTTCCACCACTTAAAAAAGGTACTACAAGACAAAGGTTATTCTACAAACGTTGGAGATGAAGGAGGATTTGCTCCAAATTTGGGCTCTAACGAAGAAGCAATTGAATTCGTTTTGGAAGCAATTGTAAAAGCAGGATATAAACCAGGTGAAAATGTTTGGATCGCTTTAGACGCAGCAAGTTCGGAGTTTTACGATAAAGAAAAAGGAAAATATGTCTTTGAATCAACAGGTTCAGAAATGACTTCAGAACAATTCGTTGAATATTGGAAAGGTTGGGTGGAGAAATATCCAATTATTTCTATTGAAGATGGTTTGGATGAAGACGATTGGAAAGGATGGAAATTATTGAATGAAGCAATTGGAGATAAAGTTCAATTAGTCGGAGATGATTTATTCGTTACCAATACAAAACGTTTGTCTAGAGGAATTCAAGAAGCTTCTGCAAATTCAATCTTGATTAAAGTAAATCAAATTGGAACACTTTCAGAAACGATTGAAGCAGTTCAAATGGCAACTCAAAACTCTATGACATCAGTGATGAGTCACAGAAGTGGAGAAACAGAAGATACTACAATTGCTGATTTAGCTGTTGCTTTGGGATGTGGACAAATTAAAACAGGTTCGGCATCAAGAAGTGATAGAACAGCAAAATACAATCAATTGATTAGAATTGAAGAAGAATTAGGAGAGAGTGCTTATTACCCTGGTTTGGATTTCAAATATATACCTAAGAAATAATCCTAAGATTATTCATGTAATTAATATTATGGGTGGATTAATATCCACCCATAATATTTACGAATTGAAAGCCGACTAATTTGTTTTTTAACTAGCCTATCCATACCTACACCAAACCAAATGCAACCATTAAAGTAGAGGATTCCAATACTGTTTATTATTAAATACGATTTTATCTTTTTTAAAAAGGCAACTAATTGTTCTCTCCAACCGTTTTATTGTTGAAACTGACAGAGAGTAATTATGGTACTAAAACTTATTTCCCAATTTATAGCAAAGAAAAGTAGTAATAAAGGCTTAAGCATTAAGGCGTTAGTTCTTGCAGTGCTTTTCTTTTTTATTCAAGGAGCATCGAATATCTTCGCTCAAATAACGGTAACAAACCCCAATATAACGCCTGCGTATGCCGTCACGGATGTTTTACTTGGTGTTGGGGTAGTTGCAACGAATATAACTTTTAATGGAAGTCCGTTTTTGGCAAATAGTCCTCATAATTCAGTTAGGGAATTTGCCAATACTTCAGCAGTGTTCCCTTTGACAGGAGGAGTATTAATGCAAACAGACGGAGGAAGCACTATTTCTGACCCAGATTTAAGCGCAATTACAACGAGTAACGTAACCAATGGTGCAATTTTAGAATTTGACTTTGTTCCAGATGGTGATACACTTTCTTTTAGTTATATTTTCACCTCAGCTGAATATTCAAGTTATACTTGTTCTAATTTTAATGATGTTTTTGGCTTTTTTATTTCTGGTCCAGGTATTTCCGGTCCATATTCTAATAATTCTCAAAATATTGCAACAGTTCCTGGCTCAAATAATATTCCTGTAGGTATTAATAGTGTTAATTCAGGATTTGCCTCTGGAGGTTCGGGAGCTAACTGTGCTGCTGTCGATCCAAACTGGCAAGCCAATTCAGTTTATTTTACTACTGCTTATAATTCAGTCTATGCCAGCTCATCTGGAATTACAACTTCTCCAATGTACAATGGAAGTACAGTTGTATTAACTGCTAATGCAAGTGTAATTTGTGGAGAAACATACCATATTAAATTGGCGATCTCAAATGTTAGTGACCAATCATATAATTCAGGTGTATTCTTAAAAGCGGGGTCTTTTGCCTCAGAACCAAATATTGTTATTAATAGTTCTAATAATACTTCCTCTTTTTTAGACACTGTAATTGTTGAAGGGTGTGATGAAGGAAGTTTCTGTTTTGATAGAACTTTGGCTCAAAGTACTGATACAACAATTGTTTATTATGAGTTGTCAGGTTTAGCAACTAGAAATATAGATTATATATTTACGAACCTTCCAAATGCAGGTGATAGTATTATTCTTCCTCCAGGAGTGACTAGTTTTTGTTTAAACTTGTTACCAACAGATGATGGAATATATGAAGGACCTGAAGATATTTTTATTACCGCCTACACCATTAATAATTGTGGGGACACCACCTTTTCATACGCCGATATTTGGATTGTTGACAAACCCCTCGATTTAATAACTGATGCAGGAGCTGATACGACAGTCTGTAACGGAGGAACAGGTACGCTTAATGGAACATATACAACTCCAACAAATGATATTCTTTGGACATATACAGGACCAGGTACCATTACATTTACCCCTAATGATCAGACCATAAATGCAGGAGTTTCTTTTGATACGCCTGGACAGTATACCTTATTTCTTACTGAAACGAATGACTCTTGTGCCTTGCTGAAAGTTGATTCAATGATTGTGAATTATGAAGAGTTGACAATTAACACTATTAACGATACAACAATATGTCAAAACGGAACTGTAACACTATTGAGTTCGGCTTCTGGAGCGAGTTCCTTTGATTATATTTGGAATCACACTACAAATTTAGATTCTGCTCAAGTTGTGACGCCAAGCGTTCAAACAAGTTATAATGTTTATGCACAGAGTGATTCAGGTTGTGTAACTCCTATTGAAACAATTGTTGTAAATGTATTGCCTCCAATAAGTTTAAGTAGCACAGCTTCTCAAACCATTTGTCCGGGAGAATCAATTAATATTACCTCAACTGTAACAGGAGGGAATGGTGGACCATATAATTATACTTGGACTAATCCTGGAGGTTCAACAATTGGGACCTCAAGTGTGGTGAGTGTTTCACCTTCTTTCACTACAACCTACACAATAACAGTAACAGATAATTGTGAAAGTACACCGCAAGTGAGTACTTCAGAAATTGAGGTTGCATTACTTCCTGATATTCAGTTTGGTGTTGTTGATGGACAAATTTGTACACCTGCAGAATTTGTTTTATTCAATCAAACAGATCCTTTGCTTGTAGATGATGCTTATTGGTATGTTTCTGACGGACAAACTTTTATGCAGAATGATACAGTGAATGTTCTTATTTCTGCACCAGGCTCATATAATGTTCAAATGGTTGTTTTAACTCCAGATGGATGTGTTGATTCAGCAACAATTAATAACTTGTTGACTGTTTACCCTAAGCCAGAAGCGAACTTTACGTATTATCCTAAGCCTGCAACAATTTTGAATTCAGTGGTTAATTTCCAGAATTATAGTGATGGTGCTGATACTTATGAGTGGAGTTTTGAAGGAGGAACTCCTTTCTACTCATCATTAAAAGATCCGAAAACAAAATATCCTGAAGGAGAAATAGGTTACTATGAAGTAGAGTTAATCTCAACCTCTGAATTTGGATGTAGTGATACAATTTCGAAAATGGTAGCTGTTGTTCCTGAAGTATTGATTTTTACACCCAACTCATTTACACCAGATGGGGATGAATTAAACCCTACTTGGAAGCCAGTAATTGAAGGAATCGATAAAATGAATGTTACTGTAGAAATTTTTAACCGTTGGGGAGAAAAAGTGTGGGAATCTCATGACCTAGATGTTGGGTGGGATGGAACATACGGACAAGGAGGTTCTCTTGTGAAATCAGGAACTTACGTTTGGAAAGTCAAAGCTAGAAACCTAATCAACGATGATAAATACGTTTGGGATGGTATTGTAACGGTTATCTACTAAAATAATTAGAAATTCTGTAATTACTAATTAAAAAAGGCGAATCTCATTTGAGATTCGCCTTTTTTCTTGTTTAAAATTTACTAATAGAATTCGTATTCCTTTCAATTATTATTATTTGTTCCTTTAAATTCGTAATTAATAATTGAGCATTCATAATTAATAATTGAACATTCGTAATTGATTTAAATCGTAATTCACCTAATTCGTAATTGATTCAATTCCTGGTAATTCCTTTCCTTCAAGATATTCCAGCATTGCACCACCTCCTGTAGAAACATAGCTAACTTTGTCTGCTAAGTTCAACATGTTGATTGCTGCAACTGAGTCGCCACCACCTATCAATGTGAAGGCTCCGTTTGATGTTGCGTTTACCAATGAATTTGCGATTGCTACTGTTCCATTTTTAAAAGATTCCATTTCGAAAACTCCCATAGGACCATTCCATAAAATAGTTTTAGAAGATTGTATCACCGTGTTAAATTGTCGAATTGTATCTGTTCCGATATCCAATCCCATCCAACCTTCTGGTATTTTTGAAATAGAACATGATTTTGCAGTAGCATCATTTGCAAATTTATCTGCAATTATAGTGTCGCTTGGCAAATGAATTTTCACACCTTTTTCTTTAGCCATTTCTAAAACATTCTTTGCAGTGTCAATGTATTCGTCTTCTACTAAAGAATCTCCGACCTGTCCGCCTTGCGCTTTAATGAATGTATAGGCCATCCCCCCGCCAATAATGATTTGGTCAACAGAATCCATTAGCTTCTCAATTATGGTGATTTTAGAACTTACTTTTGCACCTCCAATAATTGCCGTAGTTGGTGGTTTTGGATCGTGAAGTAAAATGTCAATATTTTTAATCTCTTTTTCTAACAGTAAACCAAAATATTTATCGTTCGGAAAATTTTGAGCTATAATTGCTGTACTTGCATGCGCTCTGTGAGCTGTTCCAAAAGCGTCATTGATGTAAATATCACCATGTTTGGATAGTTTTTTTGCAAACTCTTCGTCGCCTGACTTTTCTTCAGCGTAAAAACGAAGGTTTTCTAACATTACTACTTCTCCGCTTTTTAGGTTTTTTGTGTACTCCAATGCTTCCTCACCTATACAATCGCCTAGGAATTTAACATTTTCACCAATTAACTCCTCTAATTCATTAATTATATGATTTAAAGAGAATTTATCTTCATATCCTCCTTTTGGTCTCCCGAGGTGAGACATTAGTACAACGCTTCCACCTTTATTTAGGATTAGTTTTATAGTAGGAACAGCGGCTTTAATTCGCGTATTGTCTGTTACCTCATTGTTCTCATTTAAAGGCACATTGAAATCAACACGAATCAAAGCGCGTTTGTTATCAAAGTCAACATTAGAAATAGTTTTCATGGTCTGATATTATTTTTAGACAAAAATAATACAATCTTTAATATCATAATTTTAAACGAGTGAAGATTTGTTCTATAGGTGAATAACTTATAGTTAATGTGATTTTAAAACGTTTATAAAAGATTTTTTGTAATGTTTTATTTTAAGATAAATTGTATGTTGAATTTTTCCACGGCCTTTAGTTGTTGGTATACAGTGTGTTGAGTACTGGTGTGTCTCGTTTTTCTTTTGTTCTAAAGTATATATTGATGCATAACCATAAGTATTTAAAAAAAACTTAAATTCGTATCGCTTATTTTTTGTATATTTATAAGACAAAATTATTTTTTATATGTCTGTTACAGAGGTTTCGGAGTTAAATCTTGCCTTGCGCAAGTATTTTGGATATGATCAGTTCCGTGGTGATCAAGAGTCTATTATAAATAGTATTTTAGATAAAAAGAATACGTTTGTTATCATGCCTACTGGAGGTGGTAAATCGATGTGCTATCAACTTCCTGCATTATTGTCGGAAGGAACAGCAATTATCGTTTCCCCTCTTATTGCATTGATGAAGAATCAAGTGGACGCTATTCGAAATGTGAGTGAGGACGATTCAGTCGCTCATGTATTAAATAGTTCCTTATCAAAAACGGAGGCAAATCGTGTGAAAGAAGATATTAAAGCAGGAAAAACAAAATTGCTTTATGTTGCACCAGAGTCGTTGACCAAACAATCAAATATTGATTTTTTCACTTCTGTGAAGATATCTTTCTTTGCGATTGATGAGGCACACTGTATTTCTGAGTGGGGTCATGATTTTCGTCCAGAATACCGCCGATTACGGGAGATTTTTGAAGCTATATCAGATGTTCCAATTATTGCATTAACAGCAACAGCAACACCAAAAGTTCAACAAGATATTCAGAAAAACTTGAATATGTTGGATGCACATCTTTATAAAGCTTCTTTTAATAGAGATAATCTTTATTATGAAATACGTCCTAAAAGAGATGTTGAAAAGGAAATCATAAAATACATTAGAAAACGGAAAGGTAAATCAGGAATTATTTATTGTCTTTCACGAAAAAAAGTAGAACAATTATCTGAGATTTTACGTGTTAATGGAATTAATGCATTAGGTTACCATGCAGGAATGGATGCGGCAACAAGGGTTAGACATCAGGACGCCTTCTTAATGGAGGAGGTTGATGTGATTGTTGCAACCATCGCCTTTGGAATGGGAATTGATAAGCCAGATGTGCGTTTTGTTATTCACCACGATATTCCAAAGTCATTAGAAAGCTATTACCAAGAAACAGGACGTGCTGGAAGAGATGGGGGAGTGGGGGAGTGCGTTGCGTTCTATTCTTATAAAGATATTGAAAAGTTAGAAAAGTTCCTCCAAGGAAAGCCAGTGGCAGAACAAGAGGTAGGTAGACAATTGTTATTTGAAATTGTTTCTTATGCTGAAACCTCAATTTGTAGAAGAAAATATTTACTGCATTATTTTGGAGAGGAATATGACGACTCAGAATGTTCGGAAATGTGCGATAACTGTCGTAATCCAAAAGAGAGAACAGAGGGTAAGAAAGATGTTTTGAATCTTTTGAATGCAGTAGTTGAATTAAAGGAAATGCAACGTGGGACGCATATATGTGCGTTCTTAAATGGAGAAAGCACAACAGAAATTACTTCCTACAAGCATGACCTTTTACCTCATTTTGGATCAGGAAAAGATAAGGATAAGGTGTTTTGGAATGCTGTAATTAGACAAGCATTAGTGGCAGGGCTAATTTCAAAAGACATCGAAACTTATGGGATAATTAAAATGACTGAAAGAGGGTACGAGTTTTTGAAAAACCCCTATTCATTTACTCTAATAAAAGAGCATGATTATTCAATTGACGATGATATTGGAGATGATCCAGCAGGTGCAGGAATGAAAGATGCTTTCGATGAAGAGCTTTATCAAGCTTTATTGGATTTACGTAAACAAATCTCTAGAGATAAGGATATTCCACCATTTGTTATTTTTCAAGAGGCAAGTTTGAAAGATATGTCTTTCCAATATCCTATTAGTAAGGAGGAATTGACAAATATCCAAGGAGTTGGTTTAGGAAAAGCGAAAAGATACGGTGCGCCATTCATAGCGTTGATTAAAGAGTATGTTGATGCGAATGAAATTGAGCGCCCACAAGATATGGTCGTTAAATCGGTGGTGAACAAATCTGGATTAAAAGTTCAGTTGATTCAAAATATTGATCGTAAATTGCCTTTAGAAGACATTAGTAATTCTCAAGGTAAAACGATGGATGAAATTATTGATGAAATCGAAATGATTGTAAATTCTGGAACTAGAGTAAACATCAATTATTACATTGATGAAATCCTAGACGACGATAATCAAGAAGAGATTTACGAGTATTTTTCGGAGGCTAAAACAGATTCCCTTCAAGAGGCTTATGATGAGTTTGATGGTGATTATACTGAGGAAGAATTGAGGTTGATGAGGATTAAGTTTATGTCTGAAATGGCGAATTAATCCTTGCAAGAAAGGTTAAATCCTGCGATATGTACATTTTTAATTGCAGTTGTTTATAAAGATAAACGCCTGACAATTAAAAATATCACATGCCTTGTATTTGAAATTTCTTATCAAAGACTTTATATAGATAGCGATTAATGGTTAAAGCGTTTTGGATGAGGGGATTGAATTGTTTTAGTGTCTTCGGTGACTGAGACTGTCGAAGGCAACGAAATTAGTAGGGAAATAAACAACTTCACGAATAACGATTTAACGTTCCGATAGCCATCGGAAACACAAAAACAACTTTACAAATAAACAGATCAACAAATCAACAATTTTACAACATAAAACATAAAAAAATGTCAATAATTCACGATAGCGTAAAAGATTATTACGGAAAAGAACTACAAAATTCAACAGATCTAAAAACCAATGCATGTTGCACAGCTGTTGCACCACCTTTGGAAATTAAGCAGGCTTTGAAAAATGTTCATCCTGAAGTTCTTGATAAATATTATGGTTGTGGACTCACAATTCCATCTGAAGTGAAAGGATTACGTATCTTGGATTTAGGATCTGGAAGTGGACGTGATTGTTATATCGCCGCACAATTAGTGGGTGAATCTGGTGAAATTGTTGGTGTTGATATGACAACTGAGCAATTGGATGTCGCAAATAAACATTTGGAATATCACAGAGAAAAATTCGCTTATTCTAAATCCAATGTTGAATTTGTTAATGGTAATATTGAGAAATTGGACGAATTAAATTTTGCTCCAGAATCTTTTGATTTAATTATCTCTAATTGCGTAATCAATTTAGCTTCAAACAAAGATAAAGTACTGGCAGATGCTTTCAAACTCCTTAAACCAGGTGGTGAAATGTATTTCTCAGATGTATATTCAGACAGAAGGATTCCACTAGAATTACAAAACGACCAAGTACTTTGGGGAGAATGTTTAAGTGGAGCTTTGTATTGGAATGATTTTATGACTGCAGCAAGAAAAGCTGGGTTCTCAGATCCAAGAGTTGCGGAGGACGAGCCAATTACAATTGAAAATCAGGAATTAGAAGAAAAGGTTGGAAACATTAAGTTCTTTTCTGTGACTTATCGTTTGTTTAAAATCGATGGTTTAGAACAATACTGCGAAGATTATGGTCAAGCAGTGAGGTACAAAGGAACGCTTTCATCAGAAAAAGATAACTTCTATTTAGATGAACACCACGAATTCCCAAAAGGAAAAATAATGAGTGTTTGTGGAAACACTTATAGAATGTTAAATGATACCCGTTACCAAAAGCATTTCGATTTCTTCGGAGATTGGTCAACACATTACGGTATTTACGAAGGTTGCGGAACTGAAATTCCTTTCACAAGTAAGAATACTGAAGGAGAAAGTGTTGGTGGAGGCTGTTGTTAGATTGTTGTTTGCGCTGTATTGGCACGCGGATGACGCTGATCTACGAACACGGATTTCCACGGATTAAAAAAAAGGTAGGAGGTTTTAAATCGAAACCTAATATAAGGAGCCAAGCATAAGAAATCACTATATAAAAATTCGTGAGAATCCGCCCTGCTAAACGGTGACTAGCCTGCCGAAGTCCCGTGTCATCAGCGTTCCCGAGAGTTGTAGGAACCGCGTTCCATCCCAAACCAACTTCACACCCTACAAATTCGTAATTTGTAATTGAATTATTCGTAATTAATTAATCACACCCTACAAATTCGTATTCCGATAGAGCCATCGGAACGTAATTGAATTATTCGTAATTGATTAATCACGTCCTACAAATTATCAATTGCCAACTACCTGCACAAACCCCTGCTTCACAACCTCACAGTCCGTTATTTCACAATCTATCGATTCTCGATCTAGTCTAAAAGCTATTTTATAAAAATATGTACCGTCCGTAACTATTTCACCATTCTTAGTCTCACCATTCCATAATTTATGTTCTCCTTTAGTTAAATCCCCCTCGTTTTCGAAAACAAGGTTTCCCCAGCGATTTAGAATGCTCAACTTGTAGCTCACGGCAAGATTCACTTTAACATTGAAAAAGTCATTCACTCCATCATTGTTAGGCGTGAAAACATTTGGAAGAGAAGCAACCAGGCTGTCAAAAATGAAAACTGTAAAAGAAACAGTGTCTGCACAAATACTGTCTGTTTCCCATGCGATAAGTTCTATATTGTATGTTCCTGAAGTATCTGCCCAAAACCCTGAAAAAGAATCGCCTTGGTATGCATCATTGATCCACCAACTGTAATCTGTAGCGTTTTGCGATTGATTGGTCAAATTAATATAGATAGGAGCAGTTCCTTTTTTAGGATAAGCGTTGAATAATGCTTTAGTATTTATTACAGGCTCTACCTTGACTACAGTGTCTGAACTACACCCAAATTTATCAATATAAAAAAGTGTGTAATCTCCAGCGCTTAAATTATTAAATGTATTTGCTGAATTGGCATTTAAAGTGTCTCCATTTTTATTTACCGCACCAAATTGAATTACATTATTGGGTACGTTTTGCATTTTTATTTTCCCCGTTGAAAAACTGCATACCGAATTAAAAGTGGAACTAATAATTTCTGAAGGATGCGAAACTCCAATGCTGATAGGTTTTACAACCGAGCAACTGTCGGTATTCCAAATTCTTACGGTGTAAACGCGACTGCTGTCTCCTGAGAATATAGGATTGGGGCAATCTGTGCAGCTTAAATCGTTTATAGAAGAAGGATTTGAAATGGCCGACCATTCGTAGCTTTGTCCTCCTGTGGCTTGAAGTTGTAATGTTTCGCCGAAGCAGATTGTGGTGTCTGTGGTAAGGGAGGTGGTGAATGTGTCGCAGTAAGAGGTGTAGCTAAGGAAAAATCCAGAATATATATTAAATCTATTGGGACTTTGCCATTCTAATGACCAGTCGAAACTTTTATCGAAATTTACAATATAACTTGATATGTTGGCTAGGCCATCATTCTCATCAACTGTGCTGTTTGGTAAATTACTATTAAGACCAAATAATTGGTTGTTTTGATAATAATAATGACCCCGGCTACCGCTATTCCATGAGTCGTCCACTCCAATACATGAGCCTCCCGTTAGTCCAGCTCCATTGTTATTAATAAATAAATAAGACCCATCAGTTGTTGTTGTTGGTGAGTTTATTCTATCTGTGAATAGAGAAAACCCTGTTGGAAAATTTGTATTGATAGGGTTTAGGTTTTGAGCTGAATAACTCGCTATTTCTTGATTTAAGTCCTGATCATTTAAAAAAATTGTGTGTGATGATAAAGCTAAGTTTGGATTTTCGTAAACAATGAATAGGTAAATGTTGCCATAAACTTCAATAACGTTATTTTGTACTGGAATTGTAATATTGTAAAAAGTTTGATTTGGTGTAATTTCACCAGTTACATCTATAGCGTGAACTGCGCTTGTGTTTTGTATGCCAGGAATGCTATAGTTTGAGCTAACTTGATTATTTGTATTGAAGTTATATATGTGACCGTTTAATGTAATATTTGCGGCCGCTGATTGTCCAAATCTCTGTATAAATAGAAAAGCTTTTTTTATCGAACTTCCTGGTTCGATATATATTTGCATTGTACCTGTTCCTGAACCAGTACCGGTAGAGAAACCAGCTCCTGTAACTCCACATAAACAATTGTCTTGATAAAATACATTTTGCGACAAAACGTTGTTTAACATTACAGTACAGAAAAACGCAAGATATAAAGAATACTTCATACTTTAAATTTAATAATTAAAGCAAAATAAAAGTATTTTTTCGATAATAAACAAATAAGTGTTAAATAAATTTGTTTATCTGTTTTTTTTTTCTTATGAAGTTAGCCTAATTATTACTATAAATATACACTAAAAACAAACATTATGAAAAGCATGAAATTTATTTTATCAAGCATGAGTTTAGGGTTTACTTTTATTTTAACAGCCCAGCAAACCCTTTTTCAAAATAATATGTGGAGTATAACAAAATGGTGCTATAATTCAGATATTGGCACCATTAATCCTCTCCCAGCCCCCACCGCCGGAGTCGGTTACGATGGTTTACCAGCCACAAACGTCTCCAATGCCATGCAAGATGCAAACGGAGATTTGTTATTTTTTATTGTTGATAATGAGATTTATGATAAAGAGGGGTATACAATTGGGGACATGAATATTGCTATTGGAAGCTCTACATATCTAAAGGTAGATGGGACTTCGGAAATCACAATAGTTCCTGATCCAACAAATTGTAGTCAATATTATATATTTATGGCGGGAAGAAATGATTATTCTGGTCAAGCTTCTAAGATTCCAGTTGTGGCAATATTAGATATGTCACAACCTACTGATTATGGTGCAAATCTCGGTAAAATGGGTAGAATTTTGTATTGTCAAACAATCCAAAGTGTTTTGCCAAGTTCAGCTCCTGATTTCTTAATATCAAATTCAGGTAAACAAGGACTTACTTTTTTTGCAGCATCCAAAGAGAAAGAAGGAAAGCGTTTTGTTTTTATTAGCTCTCCAGCTCGTATTTTCCGTTTTGTTATAGATGCTAATGGTTTTCAATATGATGGTAATATTCAATTTAGAGATTATTCAAACCCATCAACTGATTTTATTGTTAATACCTATGATCAAATACCATATAGAGGAGAAATGGAATTAATAGGAATAGATAATGATACTGATGTTAAATACAGAATAGCTGTTTCAATGCCTATGAAATACAATGATATAAACGCTCCTAATGCTTCATCATTCGTAATTGTCTAAAGACACGCCATCACCATCATCTGCATTCCAGTCTTCAATGCTTCATGATCTATATCAAACCTAGAATTATGTACTCCATGAACAATTCCTTTTTCTTCGTTTCTCACTCCGATTCTAAAGAAACATGTTGGGATTTCTTGTGCGTAAAATGAGAAATCTTCTGCTGTTAAACGAATCGGTAAATCATGAACATTTTCTTCACCGAGCCAGTTATTTGCTTTTTTAACGAATTTCCTTGTTAATTCAACATCGTTTTCCAAGAAAGGATAACCTTTACTAATTTCGACAATCGCTTTTGCACCATGCGCCTCAGCAATTAACTCAGCTTGTTTTACAATTTGTTTTAATGCTTTTTCTCGCCACTCTTCATCCATAGTTCTAAAGGTTCCTTTGATATGTACTTTTTCTGGAACTACATTCGTTGCCCCTAAGCCCTCAAAATGACCGAAACTTAAAACACATGGAATTTTTGGGTCACACTTTCTACTCACAATTTGTTGGAGAGACAATACGATTTCAGCACCGACTAAAATACTGTCAATCGTTTCATGAGGTGTTGCTCCGTGACCACTTTTACCAATAATATCAATATAGATTTCATCACAAGAAGCCATATATAAGCCTTCTTTTGTGCCGACTTGTCCAACCGCAAAATCCGGAAAAACATGCAAAGCATACATTTCTTTTACTTTTGGGTTTTCAAGACAACCTGCTTTAATCATCAAACTTGCTCCACCAGGATTTTTTTCTTCTCCAGGTTGGAAAATTAGTTTAACGGGATCATTTAAGTCATTACGCATGCCGAAAAGAATTTCTGCAGCACCCAATAAAACAGATGTATGAACATCGTGTCCGCACGCATGCATTATGCCATCGTTTTGAGAGGCGTAAGGAACCTCATTTTGCTCTTGAATTGGCAAAGCATCAATGTCTGCACGCAAGCCTATGCAGGCTTGATCTGCACTGTGGTGATCTCCGCGAATAATTCCTACAATTCCTGTTTCTGCAACTCCTATTTCATGAGGAATCCCAATTTTTGTGAGTTGTACAGAAATATATTTCATTGTCTCAAATTCGAGATAAGACAATTCAGGGTTTCTGTGAATATGTTGACGGTATTCAACTACTTTTTCAAAAAGTTGCTCCGATTGTTCCATTACAAATTCGCGTATATTTTGATCCATGATTTTTTTTATTTGGTATTGAGATATTGGAATTCATGTATACTTAAAGCAATTATCGCCTATGTTAATTGATTTATGTTTTAAACTCTTCTTTTTTGGAGAATTATTGCTTCAATCAATTACAAAGATGCTAATTTTGGATTAAATTACTAAAATTGTATCGCAACACTTTGTTGAAGCACATAATAAATCAAGACATGAAAATAGTTAAATTCACTTTCAATCCAATTCAAGTAAACACTTATCTAGCAATTGATGACAATAAAAATGTTGTAATCATTGATCCAGGTTGTTATTTTGAGGAGGAACGACAATTGTTGAGAGATTATATCAGTAAAAACGAATTGAAAGTAAAAGCATTATTAAATACCCATGGTCACCTCGATCATATTATGGGAAATACCTTTGTTAAACGTGAATACGGTGTTGATTTATATTTACATGAGAAAGATGTGATTACTTTACAAATGGGAGAGAGAAGTGCTCAGATGTATGGATTAGGTCAGTTTGAAGCTTCACCAATGCCAGATGTTTTTATTAAAGAAGGGGAGACTTTAACTTTTGGTGGAATTTCATTTGAAGTATTGTTTTGTCCGGGTCATGCACCTGGTCACGTGGTTTTTTATAGTCCGAAAGATGAATTGGTAATCAATGGGGATGTTTTATTCAAAGGAAGTTATGGACGAGTTGATCTCCCAGGTGGAGATTTTAATACATTGAAAGAATCGATTACTCAACAGATGTTCACGTTGCCAGATAATACTTTGGTATATACAGGTCACGGACCTGAAACTACTATTGGAGAAGAGAAAAGGAGTAATCCTATTTTGTGGTAGATAAATTCAAAGATTAACTTCGTTGAGGGCTTCGCCGTTCAAAGATTCAAAAAATCAAAAGATAATTGGTGATTGCGGTGGAAACGGTGATTGAGCCTACCGAAAGCCCTGAAGGCAACAATCCAAAAGCAACATGTATTTAAAGCAAATCTAATAACCGAAGGTACAGAAACATCCGTGTGATCTGTGTTCCACCCCACTTGTCAAGCAGACTTTTCTAAATACGCTTCTCTTTTCACCTCTTGGAATGGCTTGTTCTTTACTTTAGATGTTAGCCAAACATGGAAATCGAAATATTCAAAAGCTACAGCTTCATAAGGATCATCTTTTAGGGCTTTTATTTCTTCATCAACGTTTTGTAGTAAATCCTCTATTTCATATTTGTTTTGAGCGTTGGAAATTTTTGTCAAATGCTTTAAAAACACGGTTTCAAATTTAAATGTTCTTTTGCGTTTTGTTAAAAACCTTTTCGTGCTCTTAATGGCATAAGGGAGCAAGTCATCATTCTTTAATTCGAAATGAATGAGCAGATTGAGTAAATGAGCAAAAGAAATAATATCTTCTTTCTGATCTAATTCTTTGTTGTTGAGAATAAGATTTATCCATTTTAGACTTTGGTTAAAATCATCATTCCCGAAAAAAGCGATTGACATATTAAAGGCGAGATAGGCCTTTCTAAATGGAGTGATTTCATCATTGTATTTCTCCATTCCTTCCTTAATTCCTGTTGATAGTAAAGTCGCTTTCTTAAAGTTGCCTTCTTGATTTAGAATTTTCAATTCTATGCTATTGATGCTCGAAAACAACTTAATGGCAAGGTCCTCAGTTAAACTTGCCTTTAATTGATGAGGGAAAGCCTTTAATTCATTCAGGTGTGTATGAATCGCTCTTGAATTCCCAAACTTAGACTCTAAATGAATAATATTTGTGAGGATGGAAAAATATTGATTTGGGTTTTCATTTATTTTGTCTGGATTCTTTTTGAAATTCTCTAAGTTTTCTTTTAATGTGCTGAGTGAATCATCGTGTTTTAAAACCGCAAAATAATAAGCACTTTTAAAATGATTAATCAAATATTTATTTTCAAAAGTAATCTCTTTTGGCTGCTGAATTTTCTCAAATTGCTTAAATAGCTTTGTGTATTCTTCCACCTCTTTCGTAGATCTTGCTTGCCCAAATTGATTCAGCTGGATAAATAGCTTGCTTTTTACGCTCCATAATTCATTGTAGAAATTATATTGATTAACCAAATCAAAGGTTTCGTTTTTGTGCTTATCTATACTGTTTGATGTCGCCTTCTCGTATCCTTGCGTTTCAATAATTCTTTTTTCTTCATTTGTCAATTGAAGTAGAATCGCTATTTTATTATGCTTTTTAGCTAATCTTTTGGCTTTTTTTAATTCATTTATTGAGTGGTCGTAAAGTCCTTTACTGTATAGAATATGAATGCTGTGCAACATTTTATACAATTGAGCATCTAAGTTCTTTGATGCATGAAAAGCATCTAAAGCACTTATAATTTGCTCATACAATCTGTTTTTAGTGATAGGAAATTGATTTAGAAAAGCTTCTCCCTTAAAATTTATATAAATTTCTTCTTCATTAAACTCTTTTTGTTGTTCAATAAAGTCGAAAATCCGGATACCATTATTTTCTTCACCTATGGTATGGCGAGAGGCATAAATCTTAAAGTATCGTTTCTCACTTTTAGTTAAACTTTTAATCAACTCAAAAAGTGCTGGTGAAGCCGTCTTAGACATGTTGTTTTTTAATGGTGTTCATCTAATATAGTTCTATTTATTTCACTGAATGAAAATACTTTTTGAAACGTCTATTTTGTTTATTGACCTGTTAATTTTTATGAGTGATCTGCCCTGTTGATTTAGTAGCAATATCAGTTTTAGAACTTTTAATATTTTGGAAATAAAAAAAGAGCTACACTACTGCAACTCTTTTTGAAACTATATTAAACTTAATGTTATTTTCTTTTAGCCCTTCTTTCCTCATCCTCATCACGATTAGGATCAGTTATGTTTCTTAGAGAGTCTCGTACTGAGCTAAATTGATCTCCATTACCGTTTGATTTATTTCCTCCAAAGTCATCAATAATAATATTTCTCTCAATATCATCTTGCTGATTGTTCGGCTTAAATTCTTCCTTTTGACAGCTTCCTACTGAAAACAAAAGCAATCCTGTTATAGCAAATATTAAATTTTTCATGACGATTGGTTTATACGCATTCTATCCAAAACTATAAAATTAATATTGTTATCCCAAATATTGCTTCATGATTTTGAAGGTAACAACAGTTCCATTGATTAAACTGTCATTTTCTTTGATTTGAACGGGGCCAATCATTTCGATTGAGCGTGCAGAAATCTTTTGAAGTAGTTCAATCCTTCCTTTTGCAATCATCATTCCTTGTGATTGGTGGTTGTCAGGATCCACTTTTTTATTCTTCCGTGAGTTTTCTATACCTACACCATTGTCCTTTAATTCTATTCTAATGTGATCAAAGTGTTCTGTTATATTCACTTCTATTTCACCCATTCTGTCTTTCACAGGAAGTACTCCATGGATTATACTGTTTTCAACAAAAGGTTGAAGGAACATTGCAGGCACTTTCAACAATTCTGTTTCGACTTCATCTTCTACATTAATTGAATAATTAAAACGGTCTATAAAACGCATACTTTCCAAATCTAAATAGAGTTTTAATCTTTCAATTTCATCTGAAAGCGCCACCATTCCATCTTCGTGATAAGAGCTGTCGAGGTTTTTTCTAATCAGTTTGGCAAATCTTGATAAATACTTATTTGCAGATTTATTATCCGCTGCATTGATGTAGTATTGAATCGAATTTAAAGCATTGAAAATAAAATGTCTATTCATACTTGCATTCAATGATTGTTGCTCCAGTTTTGATAGTTTATTTTGGAATTCTAGTTTTACTTGATAGTTCTTGTTGTCAATTCGCTTTTGTCTGGCCTTATCAAGTAGTAAAACTACAGCCGTTATCGATAAAGCTACGAATAGATAAAACCACCAAGTTTTGTAATATGGAGGTGTCACTGTAATTGGAAGTGTGAAGATTTCGGAATAAATGCTGTTTCCATTATCAACTTTTAATTTGAATACATACTCTCCTGGTGGTAGATTTGTAAAACTAGCGGTTGGATTATCACTTTCTGGTGTCCAGTCTGATGAAAAACCTTCAAGAAAATAGCTGTATCTTAAACTTCCTGGATTAGTCATATAGATTCCATCAAACTTGAATGAAATGTTTTTATCAACAAATTTTATTACGAGATTATTTGTGTTGTTCTTAGAATTAAACAGCTCTACTTCCTTGTTGCTTAGTTCTTTATTGTTAATTGCTATTCCTGTTAGTTGTAACTTCGGTCTAGCATTTTTCATTAAGGAGCTTCTGTTGATTAAATCCATTTTCATTAAACCAGAAGCTGTTCCAAACCATAAAAATCTATTGTCTTCTAAATAATTTGAATTTAGGTTTGTCTCTAAATCAATCAATCCTGAAGTGATTCCATAATGATATTTGTGTTTTAATTCTGCTCCAATTTCATAAAGGCCGTTATTTGTACCAACAAACATTAGCGTGTCATATTTTTGCAAGAAATTCACGAACTCTAAGTTTTCTTGTTTTTCAAGAATTTGTCGTTTATATTTCCCTTCTTTCTTAATGTATAAACCATTTTCTGTTCCTATCCAAAGAGTTCCTTTATGATCTATTTCAATGCAGTTTATTCCAGAATCAAAGTAGTCTTTCTGAACACTGAAATCTTTATTTATCATATAAATTCCATTGGATGCAGCAGCATAAATGACCCCGTCTTTGGATACGAAGTCTCGTGCTCCTTTTATTTCATCAAGTGATTTGTCGCCTTTAAAAATACTCTTTGTTCGCTTATCAAACAAAATACTTCCTTGGGTTGTGCTTATTAGAAATGTACTGTCATTTAATGGATATATTCCTTTTACACTGTTAGAAGGTAAGTTGTCTTCCTCTCTGTAATAACTTTTAAATTGTTTGTAATCATAAGTGAAAAGCCCAAAATTTGAAGCAAATAAAACAATGTCATCAGCACAAACGATTTGCCATACTGCACTCAAAATGAAATTTACCTTTGTTATTTTCCCTGTCGAATCAACTTTGAAAACTCCTTTGTCTATTGTGGATATCCATTTATTATTGTGTTTATCCCTGTCCATTGCGATTATTAAATCACTAGGTAAACCACTACTTTCATTATAATAAGTGAATACTTCATCCGTAAATCGGATTATCCCTTTTCCGTTTGTACCTATCCAGATATTGTCTTCAGAATCTTCAAATATTTCATAAATATCATTTGTAGGTAAGCCCGATTCTTCAGTAATTTCAATGGTGTCGCGTTCCTTTACCAATAATATACCATTTCTAGAGCTGAGCCAAAAGTTGTTTTTATGATCTATGGTAACATTTCTGAACATGTGGAGGTCGTTATATAAGACTTCTTTTATTCTTTCATTTTTGATGTCTAATTGGTTTAAAGTTCCATTAAAAGAGCTCGTGTAAATCACTTCGCCTTCCCGCTTTACTCCAGAAAATGAGTTTTGGTCTGAATTATCGATGATAGTGAATTTTTCCCCATCGAATACATGTAAACCTGTACGAGTAGCCAAGTAGATATTGCCTTTGTAGGTCAGCATGTCTCTTATCCTTTTCGGACTATTTTCAATGGGATTAAGTGTTTGGTTTTCTTTATCCAGAACAAATAATCCTCCACCATTTGTAGAAATATAGACAGAGGAATCAAGTATTGAGAATCCAGAAACATCATTTAAAACTGTGTCTTGTGTAAAAGGAATTGAGGTAAATGAATTGTCAGAATTTTTTAAGGAAATTCCTTGCTGATGGCCGATGTACAGCTGACCTTGGACTACTTCAAGTTTTGTGATACGATTATTCAGTAAACCATTATTTCTACCGTAATTAGTAAAGTTCTCACCGTTGAATCGTGCCAATCCACCAAATGTGCCTATCCAAATATATCCAGCATCATCTTGTGTTATAGTACTGACTTGAGACTGAGGTAAACCTTTACTGGTGTTGTATTGAATAAATGAGAATTTTTGAGCCGATAGTTGACTGCAAAAGCAAAGAAGTGATAGAACAATTGCAAGCAGTCTCATGCTTTTCCTTTAATTGTTTTTAGGAAGGCACTCACTCTATTTCTTGCCACAGGTAGTTGAACTCCGTTTTTTAAAATAACTGTATAACCGTCTTCGCTAACATATTCTTTAATCATATCTAAATTGATAATATATGATTTGTGAATACGGTAAAACTTTACGCTATTTAGAATTTCTTCATAAATCTTTAAAGTTCGCGTGTCTAGGTAGCGAGTACCATCTTTAAAGTAAATCATAGAACAATTTCCACTCGCTTCTAAGTGTGAGATGTCATCATCTTCAACGATTTTCACTCCTTTGGTGTGAGAAATAGCTATGCGGTTATTCTGTTTGTTATGAACAAGTCTATCCGCTAAGTTTTGTAAAGCATTGAAGTAATTATCATAGCTTTCTGGATGTTTTGAGAAAGTTACTTTAGTCGCAATTAACTTGTCAACCGCAGTTCTTAAGTCTTCGTCATCTATTGGTTTTAAAATGTAATGTACCGCATTTGTTTGAAATGCACGAATAGCATAGTCTTTAAAGGCCGTAACGAAAACAACTAAGAAGTTTCTGTCTTCCAAGCGTTCTAAAAGATCAAAGCCTTCGGATCCAGAAGGCATACGAATATCCAAAAATACAACGTCTGGTTTTTCGCTTTTTATGATGTCTTCGGCTTCGTCAATGCCACTGGCTTCACCAACAACAATGATTTCGGGACAATAGTTTTCTAACATTAATATTAGGTTTTTTCTTGCCAACTCTTCGTCGTCCACAATAATAGCGCGTAATTCCATTTTCTATGTTTTGAACTAAATTAAGAATAATTCTAGAGCTACTCAAATTGAATAAGAAAAAATGTAGAAGTTACTGTTCTGTAGTAAGCTTAAAATATTTTATAAATTAGCGTTTGTAGATTGATAAAGCATTATACGAATGAACAAAGCACGAAAAATATTGATATTATTTGCAAGTTTACTTTTTATTTTTAATCTGGCATTGGTGAATTTTGGAGATTTGAAGTGGAGTACTAATTCTGGATCTTATCTTGGAATGATAGCCATGGGATGTGTTATTATTGCCATGATCTTTTCTATAAAATCCAGTCAAAAATGAGAAATAGAATTTATTAATACGAGATCTGAGTTTTTATTAAAACTGCAGAATGTCTAAAAACATCACTTAAATCAATAGTTTGGCGGATTCACATATTTAATCCTTAAATAAATATAAATGCTCCTATATTGCTATTGAATTTAAAACTAAATAGTATGAAAAATCAATACGCTCCAAAAAAATATACAGATTTATGGGTTTTTAATGACAACGGTAGCTAAGATTATTTTTGTTAAATTTCCGTGTTATATTTTCCCCATAAAATCCAATAATCTAGCCACCTCTTTTTCGTTTTCATGATGTCCCATGTGGCCAATTGACTTGATAAGATGAAAAGTATTTTTGTTTTTCTCTGCTTGTTTTTGAAGTTTTTCAGCATCAATTAAAGAATCAAATTCTCCTTGAATAATATGAACTCTCTCCTTCCAATCTTCTAAAACTTTTTTCTTGTCTTTGCGGTCTCGCATTGCATATAATGTTTGAACAATTGCTTCTTCCGACATTTGATAGGCTTCCTCAACCAATTGATTGATCTTGGTTTCAAAGAATTCTGGTTTAAAATACAATTTCGGAATGGCTTCCTTAATAAATAGTATTTTGCTGTAATTAACAATTTTGGCTGCTCTTCCTCTGTCTATCTTCTTGCTTTTTGAATCTGCCCATGGATGAGAATGAAGCAAAACAATTTGATCGATTTTGAGGTTTTTATCTTCAGCTAAATGCAGTGCTGCGTAGCCTCCTAATGAATGTCCAACAATTGAAAACACATCATCTTTTGTTAAATTTAGAATTGTATCTTTTATTGCTTCTGCAATATTGTCTAAACTTAAGTTTTCTTCCAATAAACCAGAATCTCCATGACCAGGCAGTTCTATGCAAAATGCTTGAATGTTTGAGAGATGAGTGAGTAAACTTTCCCACATTGTATTGGATTCCAAAAATCCATGTAAAAAAACAACAGGATAGCCTTCTCCGACTATCCTGTAATTTAAAGTTTGTTTTTTATTCATTAATGATTGTACTAATATTTGAAATAGAAAATACAACGCAGGTAGTTGAATTTCTATATAAAATTACTTGTTCATGTAATCTTCTACTTCGTCAGCCTCTAAAGGAAGACCCGGCATCATGTTTTTCGGAGCTTTACCCTCTTGAATGATAAGGTCGTCCTCTAAACGAATTCCTAAATTTTCTTCAGGAATATAGATCCCAGGTTCGCAAGTGAAAACCATCCCAGCTTCGATAGGCTTGTGGTATAATCCTGAATCGTGCGTGTCTAAACCAATAAAATGCGATGTTCCATGCATAAAATATTTCTTGTATGCTGGCCAATTTGGATCTTGATTTTTAATGTCTGTTTTATCAAGTAATTTGATTTTTAGCAGTTGTTCCTCCATTATTTTACCAACCTCTTGGTGGTATTCAGGAATTAAAGTTCCCGGAACAAGCAGTTTTTCAGCCTCTTTCTTCACATGAAGAACAGCATTGTAAACCTCTTTCTGACGGGCTGTATATCTTCCATTAACAGGAACAGAGCGTGTTTGATCGGCTGCATAATTCGCATATTTTGCTCCAAAATCCATAAGAATTACTTCTCCGTCTTTACATTCTTGATTGTTCTCAATATAGTGTAAAACACAAGCGTTCTTTCCTGAAGCGATTATTGGCGTATAAGCAAAACCATCAGAGCGATTACGGATGAATTCATGAATGATTTCTGCTTCAATTTCATGCTCCCAAACTCCCGGTTTGATAAATTTCAAAACACGTTTATATGCTTTTTCTGTAATGTCACAAGCTGTTTGCATTAAAGCCAATTCAATATCTTCTTTCACACTTCTGATTTTGTGTAAAATTGGAGCGCTTTTGTGAACTTGGTGTGCAGGATATAATTTCTTGTATTTTTTGATGAAACGGTCCTCACGTGTTTGTGTTTCTGTATTTGCACGTAAATGTTCGTTGGTATTAAAGTAAATTCCCTCAGCTTCTGCCATCATTTGTTTGAAAATTGTATCAAACTCCTGTAACCAATAAACTGTTTCTACACCAGATGTTTCAAAAGCTGCGTCTTTCGTTAATTTCTCACCCTCCCAAACAGCAATGTGGTCGTTAGTTTCTTTTAAGAATAGAACTTCACGGTGTTTTGGATTGGAGGCATTCGGAAATAAAACTAGAATACTCTCTTCTTGATCCACTCCTGATAAATAAAATATATCTCTGTGTTGCTCAAATGGCATCGTACTGTCTGCACTAATTGGATAAATGTCGTTGGAATTGAAAACTGCAACAGTGTTAGCATTCATTTGTGCTATAAACTTTGCTCGGTTTCTTTCAAATAATCTTTTGTCTATTCTTTCGTATTTCATTGGTTTGTTTTTTTCTGAGTTGTTCTAAACATCGCTTTTTATTGCGTTGGGGCAAGATAGGAATTCTATAGGTTTTTATAAAGGATTTAGCGGGATTTTAATGATGGATGGAAAAGTTTAATGATTTAATGATTCAATGATTCAATGATTCAATGATTGAAAGATTGAAAGATTCAATGATTCGGGAAAATGAATATTCGAAGGTACAATGTTCGGACGAATTGTAAACTTAGCGAAGCGGGCTCATGACCAAAGGGAGTAATCGTCCGTTCCATTGGGAATGAATTAAATTTTTACTACGTAAATAGATTACGTTCTGACCTATTAGATTTGTCATGTAATTAAAAACAAGAGTTATGAAAAATGTATTTAACAAGATGACAATTCAGCATATTCAAATTGAAGAGCGTACGCAATTAGCTGAGGTAGAGGTTCAATTTATCCAAGGAAAGATACTTATTGAAACAGTTTTAATGTTAGGACCAACGGATTTGAATCAATTGTTGGCGAAGTTGAACGCACAAGGAATTTCCTTGTCATTAACAGAAGATTTTGAGTACTATCCTACCGAGGAAGGGATGTTGTACACTTTGAATTTTATCAAGAAGGGGTGGGACAATATAGAAATCAATGAATTTGTTCCAATTCACCGCGTAAAACAAATTAGAGCTTAATTGAATTTATTTTGCAACCGAATTTTAATTGTCTGTTTTCGATTTGACCAAAACCAGAAGGTCTTTAAAATGCAATAGCTTTAATAGGATAAGAAGTGAGAATCCTATTCCTATGGTTGCGACTAAACTCCAAAGATTATGGAAGTTTTGATGCAATAGAAATGCGATTGGAATATATATAATAATAAATATAGCAAGTCTTGAAATGCTGCTCCAGTGAATCGAGAACTTGAAAACCCGCATAACAAGAGCCAGTTGGAGTAAAGCCGTTACCGACTGTGTAATGATTGTTGCAATTGCTGCGCCTTCTGCTTCCATTCTTGGGATGAGCAATAGGTTTAAGCCAATATTCATGACTACTCCAAATATTGCCATTTGATTTAATAACCTTAGATTGTTATTTGCAGTTAGCAGCGTTCCGAAAACATGTGAAAATGAAAGGGGAATAAAACACAAAATCAACCAAAAGAAAACTTGTGTAGAAGCCTCTATATTGTTGCGGTAAATAGCATCAATTGTTAAATCTGAGTTGATTGCTAATCCAATTCCAACAATTATAGAAACGCCGATTAGAAACTTTCCTGCTACTTGTAGAATTGGTTTTATTGAACTTTTTTCGCCCAACATTCTTGAAAATATGGGTAAGAGCAGTCCCGCCACCAAAAAAGCAAACATATTTATAGCGTCTAATAAACGAAATGCTTGTGCGTAAATTCCCGCTTGTTCTTTTCCATTTGGCAGCATTCTTTCCAACATCACAGCATCCATTCTGGTGTACAACATCATTAAAAGAATCAAAATTGCAAATGGTGTACTTTTCTTTAAAATAGCAAGAGAAAGAACTTTATTTGCCTTGATTTTTATTTTTCCAATTTTTGCTCTCGTTAAAATCAAACCAACAATTAATGTTGCACCATACGCAAAGGTTTGCGCATAAATAAACCATTCGATTTTAAAGCTTTGTTGAAACCAATGTCCATAAATTAAAAAAGCAGTGATGATAATAAGCAATAAACGATCGAGAACGGAGAGGACGGCGTCTATTCTAAACATGTGCATTCCAGCAAAATTACTTCTGATATAAAGTATAAGACCGACAAATATTTGATTGAGAATAAAGAAACTAAGCAGGTACATTTCTTTATCAGAATAGCCTAATACCAATGCAAAACCAATTGAAATCACTGCATAAAGAATTCCTAACATGATTTTCAACCCAAAAAAAGAACCAATATACTTGGTCAGTGTGTTCGGATTTTGCGCTGTGTTTTTTGTGTTGTAATTGGTAACCCCAATATCTAAAAACATATTGAGTAAAAAAGAGAAATTCAGTAAGGAAAAATACAAACCATAATCTTCAGAACCTACGATATTCTGCACCTGAATATCAATACCAAAGATGTACAAAGGCTTGATGAGCAGATTGAGCAGAATTATAAAAAATAGATTACTGAAAAATTTCTTTTGCATAGAAAGACCCCTTAGTTTAAGTCAACGCAAATATAATAAAAGGAATGGTTCTGATTTTTAGAATTGCTATGCAGATTCACCCTGTTATTTTTGTCCATCACCGGTCTGTGTGAAATCAAATCTATCTACCTATTCAAGTTTGGTTTTTCGCTCAAAATACAGCGTTTATTCACCACGAGAAAGATGGATAAAACCATGCCCTTCGACTTCTTTACCGCTTTTGTTACTTAATTTTATTTTGTAGAAATAAGTTCCATCGGTACATTCTTCTCCTGTGTTTTGTTTTAATCCGTTCCATTTGAAGTTGACTTCTTTACTTTCAAAAACTAAATTTCCCCAACGGTTTAATATTATCACTTCAAGTTCAGAAATGTTATCTGCTTTAATTAATTTAAAAACATCGTTTTCAGAATCGCCATTTGGTGTAAAAACATTAGGTAGCTCATATTCTAAGTCAGGAAAAACAACTTGAATCAGTAAAGTAGTAGAATCGATACAACCTGAATTGTCCATTGCATAGAGCGTCACATAATAATCATTGGTTATTCCAGTTGGGTAAATGTGGGTTGGGTTGGTTTCAAAAACTTGTGCGCTATTATCTCCAAACTCCCAAATGAAATTTGTAGCATTTGTTGATGCGTTTGTAAAATGAACCTCTGTCTCGTTGTAGTTGGTAACCATTGGACTTGCTGTGAAATTGGCTGTTGGACCTTCTAAAACCTCAATGTAATCAGTTAAGGTTGTTGAACCGATACATCCTTCTTCGCTTTCTATGGTTAGGGTTACGTCATAAACCCCACCAGCAAGGTAAGTGTGTGAAACTGAATCACAATTATTGCTCGTTGTTCCATCACCAAACTGCCAAGTGCAGATTTCATTTGTTAAACCAGTATTGTCTGTAAACAGAACAGTGTGGGATTTACAGCCTAATAGATTGTCTCCAATAAAAACAGGAACTGGAATTTCATTGACACTTACTACAATTTGCTTAATTGATGTGCAGCCGTTTGGAAATGTGTACTCATAGCTTAATGTATGGCTTCCTGTACCGGCAGTTATAGGGTCAAAACTATTTCCTGTAACTCCATTTCCTGAGAAAATTCCACCTGTGGGATCTCCAATTAAATTAACAGGACTCCCATTAATACATAATTCTCCAACTGGTTCGAATGTCAGCGGGGGGACGGGTTTAACAGTTATGTCAATCGTTGTAGATCCATAACAACTATAGCCATCAGTATATTCGTAAGTTACGGTATGTGTTCCCGCTCCAGCAATTGAAGGGTTGAAATTAGTTCCTGTAACACCAATTCCAGAGAAAACACCACCATTTGGATTGCCTATTAATTCAACAGAGTCTAAACTTTCACATTGGTCAACAATTGGATTAATTGTAGGCGAAGGAAGAGGCGCGATAATTATATGCGTATTTGTAATACTATCGCCACCACAAATACTTCCACCAGAAACTGTATCACTAAAAACTGCTGCTGTTGTGTGATATGAACCGTCGAAAAACACACTATCGCCTGCACATACATAAATGGAATCTTCAATCACAGTATTTGAATTTATTGATGCAGCACAAATAGCAAACAAACTTCCTGCCCAAGGACCAGAACCTGTGATTGTAAGAGAAGTAAATGGAAGAGGATTGACGATAGTGAAATCACCTCCACCACCGTTGCTGATGTTTGGTGCTGATGCGCCAGAGAGAATGGTGTTTCCGTTAATTACAGTATAACATGAGCCGTTATCATCTATCGTTGGCGTACCAGAGTTTGTTGTAAATGTAAAATCTTCATTTCCTCCTTGTCCAGTTGCTGTTAAGATAAAATTCAAGCAATTAACTGGTGCACTAAAATTCAAAGTGTAATTGAATGCACCAGGTCCTAAATGCACTGAATTAGCTGGAGTAGTAAAAACTGTACAGCTTGTCCATGGGTTGGTAAAGGTGGAAACAGCTCCTGTAAAACTTGCGGTTATAGCAACACCATTAACTGTGGTTGGTGGCACTACTGCAACGCAAGCTTGTGCTTTAATATTCACAAAATGTGTGTTAAAAACAAAAATGAATAATGTAAAACAGTTTAGTAGCGAATATTGTGTATTAGTTTTCATAATTCATTCATAATAAGTTTAAGTCTTTCTTAGAAAAAGACGCTTTTCTAAACTAATTGGTTGTCAAAATATATATATTGAATTTCACTTATTTATGATTTTTGCCTCCTAACACTATTAAGCTTGTCATCTTGATTATCGATACAAAACCATGAAATTGGAAGTGAAGTAAATTTGCTGTTACAATCTGCGACTTAAAAGGGTAGCCCAATATAATTTATAACTATATCCGTTTCAGTAGGATTTACTGAGAACGATTCATATCCACTTTGCCAAGAAAAGTTTTTTAAACTCTCACTCTTGCTTTTAAATGAGAATTTACTCTGGAAAAGTACGGTATGTGCCGTCCTTTCAGATACTTTTTTTGGAAGAATCACTTCAAAATCCCAACGGGATGGTACGCAACAGCCTAGGACATAAGTCCTAAG
>Ga0265293_10000841_pt1 | contig 70693 bp, 65 predicted proteins | sample Munlanlewell138R_FD_192505 | JGI IMG/M metagenome (GOLD analysis project Ga0265293, IMG submission 192505) | Leachate microbial communities from a municipal landfill in Southern Ontario, Canada - Leachate well 138R | ecosystem: Engineered > Solid waste > Landfill > Unclassified | place: Canada... | reverse complement strand
TCAAAAAGATAGCTAAATCTTTTAACTCTTGCATATCCTTTTAATCCATTGAACAGATAATCTGTTTGCATATTTCACTCTTTAGTTCTCCCCAAAAAAGTGCCATATGTTTCTGAACTTATACATTTGAAAAACTCGTTTAAACCTACTTACTAGATAGTTTCAGTAAAATAATTTTTTTAAAAACAATATTTTTGGACACTAAATGAAATATAATGAAGATACAAGAGTCAAAATACCCTCTATACTACATCTTACGCGATTAGGTTATAATTATCTATCTTTAAAAAACTCAAGTTGGGATATCGATACCAATATATTTACAGATATTTTTAAAGCTAGTATCGAAAAGATTAATAAATCAATAAATGATTTAGATTCAAATAAAGTTTTTGAAGAGGTTTCTTTGTTACTTGATTATGAAGATTTGGGAAAAGCTTTTTATCAACGGATTATTGAAAAGTCAGGTATAAAACTTATCGATTTTGAAAACTTTGAAAATAATTCTTTTCATATAGTTACTGAACTTACATATAAAAACAGTGATGAAGAATTTAGACCTGATATTACACTTTTAATTAATGGTATGCCATTGGTTTTTATAGAAGTTAAAAAACCAAATAATAAAGATGGTGTATTAGCAGAAAGAGAAAGAATAAATGTAAGGTTTTCAAATGATAGATTTAGAAGATTTATCAACATAACACAACTTATGGTTTTTTCAAATAATATGGAATATGATGATAATTCTATTGAACCAATAGAGGGAGCATTTTATGCTACACCTTCACAAAAACCTATTTTTAACTATTTTAGAGAAGAAGAAAAATTAAACTTAGCACAACTTTTAAATGAGTTAGATGATAAAACTGAAAATGAAATATTAAAAGATAATAACCTTGAAGTCATAAAAAACAATGCAGAATTTGTCACAAATAAATCACCTGAAACTCCAACAAACCGATTAAGTACATCTTTGTTTTCAAAAGACAGATTAAAATTTTTATTGCAGTTTGGAATTGCTTATATAAAATCAAATAATGGTGTACAAAAACATATTATGCGATACCCTCAAATCTTTGCAACTAAAGCCATAGAAAATAAACTTGATGAAGGGATAAAAAAAGGTATCGTTTGGCATACTCAAGGAAGTGGTAAAACAGCACTTGCTTTTTATAATGTTAGATATTTAACAAACTATTTTCAAACTAAAAAAATAATTCCAAAATTTTATTTTATCGTTGATAGATTAGACTTATTAACACAAGCAAAAAAAGAGTTTACAGCAAGAGGTTTAAAAGTTCATACCATAGCTAGTCGTGAAGATTTTGCAAAAGATATTAAAAAAACTACTGCTATTCATAATGATAGAGGTGAATATGAAATCACAGTAGTAAATATTCAAAAATTTGAAGATGACCCAAATGTTATATCTATTCAGGATTATGATATTAACATTCAAAGAGTTTATTTTTTAGATGAAGTTCATAGAAGCTATAACCCAAAAGGAAGTTTTTTAGCAAACCTAGAAACATCTGATAAAAATGCAATAAAAATTGGACTAACTGGAACTCCTTTATTAGGAGAAGATACAAGCTCAAAATTATTGTTTGGTGATTATATTCATAAATATTATTATAACTCTTCTATTGCTGATGGTTATACCTTAAGGCTTATAAGAGAAGAGATAGAAACAAATTATAAGTTACAACTACAAAAGGCTATTGAAGATATAGAAATTTTACAAGGTAACTTAAAAACAGAAGAGGTTTATTCTCACAAAAAATTTGTAGCGCCAATGTTAGATTATATTGTAAACGATTTTAAAAATAGTAAAGTAAGATTTGATGATGACTCTATTGGTGCGATGGTTATTTGTGATAGTTCTGCACAAGCTAAAAAAATGTATGAGATATTTCAAGAAAAATATGCAAAACTAGAAGCCAGCAACAATGAAAATTTTACTGCACAATTAGTAGCAGAACCTGAAACTACTTATGGAACAAATGATACTGATCTAAAAAGAGATTTAACAGCCAAAATAATTTTACATGATATAGGCACAAAAGAAGAAAGAAAAAATTGGGTAGAAGAGTTCAAAGAAGGAAAAGTTGATTTTCTTTTTGTTTACAATATGCTTCTTACAGGATTTGATGCCCCAAGACTTAAAAAACTTTATTTGGGTAGAATCATAAGACAACATGGACTTCTTCAAGCTCTTACAAGGGTAAATAGAACATATAAAAAGTTCAAATATGGTTTCGTAGTTGATTTTGCAGATATAAGCAAAGAGTTTGATGCAACCAATAAAGCTTATTTTGAAGAGTTACAAAATGAATTGGGCGATGAAATGGAATCGTATTCTTCACTTTTTAAATCAAAAGAAGAGATAGAAGAAGAGATAGAAAATATAAAAGATATTTTATTTGAATATGACACTTTAAATGCTGAACTATTTTCACAACAAATAAGCAAAATTCAAGATATTAAAAAGATGCAAGAGATAAAAAAAGCACTTGAAAATGCAAAAAGTCTATATAATCTCATAAGGCTATTTGGACATTTTGAATTACTTGAAAAAATTGATTTTAGAAAGTTAAATTTACTTTATAGAGAAGCTTCAAATCATTTAAATCTTTTAAATCAAAAACTGGCTTTAGAAAAAGGCGATGAAAATACCAATATTATAAATTTAGCTTTAGAAGATATTATTTTTAAATTTACAAAGATAAGTGAAGAAGAACTTATTTTAGCGGATAAATTAAAAAATACATTAAGAAAGACAAGAGAAGCTTTTCAAAATAATTTTGATAAAAAAGACCCTCTTTATATTACTTTAAAAGAGGAACTTGAAAGACTGTTTAAAAATAAAAATCTCAGTGAAATAACCCAAGATGAGATGAATAAAAATATTGGTGAACTCAAAAAAATAGATGACAAAATAAGAGAGTTAAACAGACAAAATGATCTCTTAAAAGATAAATACAAAGGTGACACCAAATATGCAAGGATTCACAAAAGAATCAAACAAGATAATATAACAAATAACCAAAGTAAGATTTTCAGTGCCTTAGAAAAAATAAAAATGCAACTCGATGAAAAAGTTTTAAACAACAGTGCTATATTAAAACATGAAAACTTTTTTATAGCCCAAACTCAACCTATAGTAGATGTAGAGTTTGAAGATAATAATAAAATAAAATTAAATGATGAATCTTTTAGATATATCAACACGCTAATAGCAACAGAATATCTTAATGAATATAACGGAGTAAATAATTGGTAACAATAGAGTTTGAAAGAGAAACCAAAAAATTAATAGACAGTTTAAAAGCAGTATGTGCAAACTTTGGATTGGGAAACGATGGCAATGAATTTAAAATCATCACACAAGTATTTTTATACAAATTTTTAAATGATAAATTTGCCTATGAGATAAAAAAGATAGATGAAAATATAAAAAATGCTTCAAGCTGGGAAGAATACTATACAAACTTAAGTCAAGAACAAAGAAATAAAATACTAAGAAGAATAGGAGCAAAAGCAGCAAAGTTAAAACCTGAGTATTTTATAACGCATCTTTTTAATATACAAGACTCTCCCGATTTTGCTCAAACCTTTGATGATACTTTGCATCAAATATCCATAGAAAACAACGACATCTTTTCAGTTAAAACAGAAGGTGGTGCAAAAATAGAGCTTTTTGATACGTTGAGTAAATATATTATTGATGATAAAGATGCTTTTTTTAAGGCAATTATCAATAAGCTTGTCCTTTTTAGTTTTGAAAATATTTTTAATCAAAAGTATGATTTCTATGCAACTATTTTTGAATACCTAATCAAAGATTATAACAGTGATAGCGGTGGAAAATATGCAGAGTATTATACACCTCATGCAGTAGCAAAAATAATGGCAGCTATTTTAGTCAAAGAAAATGAAGAAATTAAAAATGTAACTTGCTACGACCCAAGTGCAGGGAGTGGGACACTTTTGATGAATATAGCCCATGCAATTGGAGAAGACAGATGTAGTATCTACTCACAAGATATATCTCAAAAATCATCAAGTCTTTTACGACTGAATTTGATTTTAAATAACCTTGTACACTCTATATCAAATGTGATTAAGGGAAATACACTTTTAAGCCCCTATCACAAAGAGGGTGAGGCTTTACAAAAGTTTGACTATATCGTTTCAAATCCACCTTTTAAGACTGATTTTAGTGATTATAGAGATGATTTAGACTCTAAAGAAAACCACGATAGGTTTTTTGCAGGTATTCCAAAAGTACCAGCAAAGAAAAAAGAGTCCATGTCTATTTATAGTATGTTTTTACAGCATATTATTTATTCACTTAAAAAAGGTGGAAAAGCAGCCGTTGTAGTGCCTACAGGTTTTATCACAGCTCAAAGTGGAATAGATAGGAAAATCAGAGAACATCTAATTGAAAAGAAAATGTTAGGTGGAGTTGTATCGATGCCAAGTAATATTTTTGCTACAACAGGAACAAATGTTTCCATTATATTTATAGATGATACCAACAAAGAAAATGTAGTTTTAATAGATGCCTCAAATCTAGGGAAAATTGTAAAAGAAGGGAAAAACCAAAAAACAGTATTAAGTGAGACAGAAGAAGAGTTAATTATAAATACTTTTAATAATAAAAATATTGAAGATGATTTATCTGTAGTAGTAAGTTATGAAGATATAAAAGCTAAAAATTACTCATTTAGTGCAGGTCAATATTTTGATATAAAGATTGAATATGTGGATATTACAAAAGATGAGTTTGATGCTAAGATGAAAAGTTTTAGTAATAATTTAGAATCTATGTTTAGTGAATCAAAAGAGTTAGAAGATGAAATAAAAAAGCAGTTGGCAGGACTAATCTATGGATAATAACTTTAGACAAGTTCCTTTAAATAAATTAGTTACCAGAGTAAAAGTTGGTTTTGTAGGAAGCTGTGAAAAGTTTTATTGTAAGAGTACGGAAGGCTATCCAATTATTAGAACTACTGACTTAGTTGAGAATGGTATTAATTATAACAATTTAAAATATATTACAAAAGAATTTCATGAAAAAAACAAAAAATCACAACTTAATCATGGAGATCTATTAATTGCAAGACATGGTGATAATGGTAAGGCAAGAATTTACAATAGACACTCTCCATCACAAGCTTTAAATGTTGTTATTATTGAACCTGATGACTCAAAATTGAGTTCTTATCTTATAAAATGTTTTTTTGAATTTGATCCTATTAAAAGTCAAATTGCTAATGCTTCGAGTGGTAGTGTTCAAAATGTTGTAAATACAAAAATTATAAGTGATCTATTAATCCCAATAAGTAATAAAATAAATTATACAGAAGTAGGAGAAATTTTAAGCAATTTAGAATATAAAATAGAACTAAACAATAAAATAAATAAAGAACTAGAAGCTATGGCAAAAACCCTCTATGATTATTGGTTCGTACAATTTGATTTTCCCAATGAAAATGAAAAACCTTATAAATCATCAGGTGGAATAATGGTTTATAATCAAGAGTTAAAAAGAGAGATTCCGCAAGGGTGGGAAGTTAAAACTATATCTGAATTTATTGGTAATAATAAAGGTGGAGACTGGGGAAAAGAACAAGAAGAGGGGAACTATACTCAAAAAGTTTTTTGTATTAGAGGAGCGGATTTAAATGGATTAAATGGTTTAGGAGAACTAAATCCACCTGAGAGATTTATTCTAGACAAAAATTCAAATAAAATTTTAGAATCACATGATTTGATTGTTGAAATATCAGGTGGTAGTCCAACACAATCAACAGGAAGATTATCATTTGTTATTGATGAAACAATAACAAGATTTGAGAATCCTTTAATATGCTCAAATTTTTGTAAATCATTTTCTTTAAAAAATTCGAAACATTTTTACTATTTTATTTACATGTGGAATAATCTGTATGATAATAGCGTGTTATTTGGTTGGGAAGGTAAAACAAGTGGTATTAAAAATTTATTGTTTGATTCTTTTACTCAAAAGTATTTTGTTGTAGTTCCAAATGAAAGTATCAATCAAAATTTTTATGAAAAAATAAACTCTTTCCATAAAATGAAACAAAAGAATTTAAAAGAGAACCAAGAACTAGCAAAACTTAGAGATTGGCTTCTTCCAATGCTTATGAATGGACAAGTGAGAGTTAAATGAACAATCAAAACATCTTAATTTATCAAAATGAACAAGGAAATATCAAAGTTGATGTACGATTTGAAGAGGAAGAATTGGATAAAAAAGCGGTTGTTCGGAATTTCCGAACAACCACTAAACATAGGGCAATTGAAAGTAAAACTTAAGTATTTAAAATAAGTTAATGGAAACAACTGCAAATTAGTATTTATATTGTCAGTTTGAATAATTTAAGATATAATTTTCAAAAGGAATAATATGAGTAAAAATCCAACAAATAAACAAAGGATTAGGATATGAGTATCAATGAATTATTGGAACAAGCCTTAACTCTAAATGTCAATGAAAGAACAAAACTTATTGATGAACTTTTTAAAAGTATTGATAAACCCGATGAAGAGATAGATCAAATATGGGCAGATGAAGCAAGTAAAAGATTGGAAGCTTATCGAAAAGGTGAACTTAAAGCTGTTCCTATGGAAAAAATTTTCAATAGAATCAAATAAGTTTCTATAAAGTAATTAAAAATACCAAACTAAATCACTCAAGTATGATTTGACAAACGTCAAATAAATTTAAAGAAAATCTGCTATTATTACACCATACAATAATAAAAATAAACTTTACTTATTTACTAAGGATTAACTATGATAGAAGCCAATGAGTTTTTTAATCGGCAAATCAAACTTTGGGGAGAGCAGACTCAATCCTCTTTACAAGACAAAAAAGTTGCCATTATTGGAAGTGGTGGTTTGGGGTGTACTTTGGCGATTGCTTTAGGTGCTAGTGGCATTGGGGAGTTTGCTTTTGTGGATTTTGATGAAGTAGGGGTGCATAATATTCACCGACAAATTGGTTTTAAAGTGGGTGATGATGGCAAATACAAAGCCGAAGTTTTAAAGGAGTTGGTGGAGTCGCGTTGTCCTTTTGTCAAAGTGACTGCCTACACGGAAAGTTTTGAGGATTTTGCCAAGCGTGATTTGGAGTTTGATTTAATCATAGATGCGACCGATAACTTGCCCACACGAGCTGCAATCAACGAATACTGTATGAAAAAAAAGCAAGTTTGGATTTATGGAAGTGTTGAAGAGTTTCATGGGCAAGTGTGCTTTTTCGAAAATGCGTCGTATGAAGCAGTTTTTAAAATCAATGACCGAAAACCCAATGGCATTGCGTGTCCTATTGTGATGCACATAGGTTCACTTCAAGCGAATTTAGCCATACGTTATTTAGCAGGATTAACAGTAAAAAAAGATATTTTGTACTATTTGTCGTTCAATGAAGAGGGCGAATTAAATACGTTGAAATTTGGACTTCCTAAACAATAGTTTTTCAAAATCCACTTCTTTACATTTTTGTAACCTAAGAGGGCAACTTGCCCTCAAAGCACTTAAAACAGCTCTTTGCATAACCAATTTTTAAGCACTTCTTAGATAAAATAGTCAAATTTTTAAAAAACTTACAGGGAACTTTAATGCCAAAAAGAGAAGACATAAAATCTATTTTACTTATCGGTTCAGGTCCAATTATTATTGGTCAAGCGTGTGAATTTGACTATTCAGGTACTCAAGCAACAAAAACATTAAAAGAGTTGGGATATCGAGTGGTATTAATCAATTCAAATCCAGCAACGATTATGACAGACCCAGAATTTGCAGATAAAACCTATATTGAACCCATTACAGAAGAGGTGATTGCAGAAATCATCAAAAAAGAGAACATCGATGCTGTTTTACCTACGATGGGTGGACAAACCGCACTCAATGTTGCTACTTCTATGTACGATAAAGGGATGCTTGAAGGTATTCACTTCTTAGGAGCTAATCCCGAGGCAATTAAAAAAGGAGAAGACAGACACCTTTTTAATGAAGCGATGATTAAAATCGGTATGGATTTACCCAAAAGTGCCAATGCGTATAATCTTGATGAAGCCATAGAAATCGCCAAAGATATTGGTTTTCCTGTAATCAGTCGAGCCTCTTTTACTCTTGCAGGGGGAGGAAGTGGTGTCGCGTATAACATGGAAGAGTTTAAACTTTTAGCCCAAGCAGGTCTTGAAGCCAGTCCTATTAATGAAATTGAAATCATGGAATCAATGCTGGGTTGGAAAGAGTACGAAATGGAAGTTATTCGTGACAGAAAAGACAACTGTATTATCGTATGTTCCATTGAAAACTTAGACCCTATGGGAGTACACACAGGAGATTCGGTTACGATTGCCCCAGCACTTACCTTGACAGATAAAGAGTATCAAGATATGCGAAATGCCTCTTTTGCCATTTTACGAGAAATTGGTGTTGATACAGGGGGGTCAAATGTTCAATTCTCTATTTGTCCAAAAACTGGACGAATGATTGTTATTGAGATGAATCCACGAGTTTCACGAAGTTCGGCGTTGGCTTCTAAGGCTACGGGTTATCCTATTGCCAAAGTAGCCACACTGTTAGCCGTTGGTTTTACTCTTGATGAAATCACCAATGATATTACGGGAACAGCGGCTTCGTTTGAACCTGTTATTGATTATATCGTTACTAAAGTTCCAAGATTTACGTTTGAAAAATTCCCTAAAGCCGATTCTACCTTAACTACTTCGATGAAATCTGTGGGTGAAGCCATGGCAATTGGACGAACATTTAATGAGTCAATTCAAAAAGCACTCTGCTCAATGGAAACTGGCTTAATCGGATTTGACCCAGTTGAGGGCGATTTGGAATTTATCAAAAAAGAGATTCGACGACCCAATGATAAACGACTTCAATATGTGATGCAAGGGTATCGAATGGGCTTAACCAATGAAGAAATCTTTGAATTGTGTGCTATTGATCCTTGGTTTTTAAGTAAATTCAGAGAAATATATAACATTGAAAAGTCAATTACCGTGGATATTTTAAGCGATGAAAAAGCCATGCGACTTGCGAAAACAAACGGTTTTAGTGATAAAATGATTGCCAAACTCATTGGTAAAAAAGAGGACGATATTTATAATGCCAGAAAAGCAATGGATATTGACTTTGAATACAACGAAGTGGATACGTGTGCGGCTGAATTTAAAGCTTTAACTCCTTATCTTTATTCAACCACCAATATTACAAAACTGCCTAAAAAAGCCAAAGAAGAATCGAATCAAAAGAAAGTGATGATTATTGGGGGAGGACCAAACCGAATTGGTCAAGGGATTGAGTTTGACTATTGTTGTGTTCATGCTTCTTTTGCACTCAATGAAATGGGCGTTAAAACCATTATGTATAACTGCAACCCAGAAACCGTATCAACGGATTATGACACCTCAGATGTGTTATATTTTGAGCCAATCGATTTTGAACATGTAAGAAGTGTGGTAGAAAAAGAGAATCCAGACGGTGTGATTGTTCACTTTGGAGGACAAACCCCTTTAAAACTTGCCAACGCATTAACCAAAGCAGGAGCAAAAATCATTGGAACAACGGCTGAAGTAATTGATTTAGCAGAAGATCGAGAAAAATTCTCAAGCTTTGTAACAAAAGCAGGATTACTACAACCTGACAATGGAACAGCCGTTACTTTTGAACAAGCCATGACAATTGCTGAACGAATTGGGTATCCTGTACTTGTGCGACCGTCATTTGTTTTAGGTGGACGAGGTATGAAAATCGTTTACTCAACAGAAGAGTTAAAACAGTATATGGATGAAGCCGTTTCTGTATCCAACGATGCCCCTGTTTTAATCGATAAATTTCTTGATCGAGCCATTGAGTTAGATGTGGATTGTATTTGTGATGGCAAAGAGGTTTATATTGGTGGAATTATGCAACACATCGAAGAAGCAGGGATTCACTCAGGCGATTCAGCGTGTTCTTTGCCTCCTGTATCTATCAACGATGAATTAATTGCCGAACTTGAAACCAAAACAAAAAATATGGCTTTGGGCTTGGGTGTTGTTGGACTTATGAATGTGCAATATGCCATTCATAAAGGACAAATTTACTTAATTGAAGTCAATCCAAGAGCTTCACGAACGGTTCCTTTTGTTTCAAAAGCCACAGGAATGCCTTTGGCTAAAGTAGCAACTCGAGTTATGTTTGGTCAAACATTGCGAGAGGCTTTAACCATTTATGATAAAGATATTGTTCAAGAGGGCAATGGTGTATTAAAACCAAAACTGAAAAACCATGTTGCAGTAAAAGAAGCGGTTTTCCCTTTTAATAAGCTCAATGGTGCCGATTTGTTGCTTGGACCTGAAATGAAATCCACAGGCGAGGTTATGGGGATTGCTTCAAACTTTGGAATTGCGTTTGCTAAGTCTCAAAGTGCAGCAAAAAATGATTTACCAACAAGTGGAAAAGTGTTTATCTCTTTATGCAATTTGGATAAAGAGTTTGCACCTTCTATTGCCAATGGTTTAGTTAAATTAGGCTTTAGTATTGTTTCAACCGGTGGAACACACAAAGTATTGACACAAGCAGGCATTGAGTGTGAAAAAGTCCTTAAAGTCAGTGAAGGTCGTCCTAATATTGTGGACTTATTAACCAATGGCGATATTGCCATGGCAATTAACACCACCGATGACAATGAAGCCAGTAAAGATGACGGTAAAGATATCAGACGTTCGGTTTTACGAATGAAAGTACCATATTTTACAACAGTTGCTGCGGCACTTCCTGCGGTACAAGCCATTGAAGAGATTAAGTTGGGCAATGTTCAAAACGTAAAATCGATTCAAGATTTTTTAAATGACTGATGGACGCGTCAAAAGTTTATTTGGTTCAAACTGACACGACGGTAGGTTTTTTATCCAATGACGATAAAAAACTCACCGCCATCAAGCAACGCCCTCAAACTCAAAAAATACTTCAAGTTGTGGAGAGTTTTCAAACACTTAAAACTCAAGTTCGTGTTCCCCAAAAATTTAAAAATCACGTCAGAAGAGCCAAAAACACTACCTTTATCTACCCCAATCAAACTTCTTTTAGAGTGATTCCTTCTGATAATGTGCATTATAATTTTATTAAAAAGTTTAAGAAGATGTATTCTACCTCCGCCAATTTAACGCAACATCATTTTGATGAAACTTTTGCAAAAGAACATGCGGATATTATCGTTGAAGACAAAAATGGATTTTTTGAAGCAGCTTCTTCACAGCTTATTAAGCTTTCATGTACTAAAATAAAAAAGTTAAGGTAAGTTTAAAAATCAATACGAAGGTATAGGATGCTTTTAAAAAGAGAGTTGGAGCTTAAAACACTTCAAGAGGATTTTATCAAGCCTGTATCGAGTTTTCTTTTTATTTTTGGAAGAAAACAAGTGGGCAAAACCACCTTTCTTCAAGACTATACCAAAGATAAATCAACTCTTTTTTTGTCTTGTATTGAAGTTTTACCTCACCTTTTATTTGAATCTTTCCAAAAACAAATCACACAAAAATATGAACAAGCAACAACAAATATTGAGACATTTGGCGATTTTTTGTTGTGGCTTACTCATCTCTCTTTTACAAAAAAAACGGTGATTGTTTTTGATGATTTTCATACTTTATGCAAAATACAAAAAGCGTGTTTGGAAGAGTTTTATCAACAGTGGAATAACCATTTAAAGCAAAAAAATATTCAAATCATTTTTAGCAGTTCGATTGATTCACACACCAAAGAAGAGGCAATTGTTTATCAAAATGCTTCAAAAAGAATTGTGTTAGAAGCGTTTGGATATGAGGCAATTAAAACAATATTACCTGAGATTTCAAAAGAGGATCAGCTAAAGCTTTTTGCTCTTTTTGGAACCCATTTTAACGCTATTAAGCACTATAATACTTCAAAAAGTTTTGAGCAAAATTTAAGTGATATTTTAAGACAACATCAACATGCCATTGTACAACAAGGGTGGTATTTACTTAAAAGTGAATTGGCAGAAACAGCTACATATGCTTCGATTTTATATGCCATTGCTAATGGAAACAATAAAATTGGTGAAATTGCACAAACGTTAGGGGTGAAATCTTCTTATTTAACTCGATATTTGCAAAAACTCAATGAAATGATGCTCATAAAAAAACGTGTTCCTATGAATGAAGATTTTGCGTACAGCAAATTTGGACGGTACACCCTTGAAGATAATTTTTTACGATTTTGGTTTAAATGTGTATATGTTAATTCAGCACTTTATGAACAAAATAGCATGAGTAAATTTGTCGATACGGTGCTTCAAACACTTTATACGGAACTGCTTCCACAAACATTTCAAACTCATATGTATGAAATGATTGTAAGAAATTTTGAGACATTCTTTGGATATCAACCCATTCAAGTAGGCAGTTGGTGGAACAACAAAGACCAACCCATTGATGTAGTGGCATTTAATGATTCTGTGGTGACATTTATACAATTGCAATATCAAGCCTCTTCAAACAGTAAACAAAGCTATGAAGAACTTAAGCAAAAATCAGAGGCATTTCAAACCGTACTGAACAAACAGTTTGCCTTGTTCTCATGCCATTAAAAGAAGTCATATGAGTATAAAAATTGTTATAAAAGATAAAAATCTTACGGTAAAAGAGCATAAAGTTGTTGAACGTTATTATGAATGTGTGATTGATTATGGAGATTGGATTTTTATTGAAGAGAGCCAAAAAAACGTCAAATTTGAAACCGAAAATGAAGATTTACTCCTACTTTTTTCTTCTGATGATACCATTGTTTTAAAATCTTTGGTCAAATGTCTTAAAGAAAATCCCAATGAAAATATTCCTGCCCAATTTAGTGATATGGGTCTCATCAATCAGCTCAGTACCAAATTGGAGTTTGTCAAAAATGATTTGTTTGATGAAGAGTATTTTATCAAAGATATTGACAAACTCAATTCTTTGCTAAATGGTAAATCTCAAGAAAAAGTCACGGCAAGTGTATTGAATAAAAGTGTTAAATTTCAGTATGAAAAACAAGAAACGCTTGAAGTGGAAAATGAGACATTTGAAGTCTATAAAGAGGGTGATTTTATAATCTATCTTCGCACTTAAGCATAACTAAAAAAATCTTTTATTATAATCACCTCTTCAAATTACGACCCTGTCGTCTAGTGGCCAAGGACGTCAAGATTTCCTCTTGAAGACGCAAGTTCGAATCTTGCTGGGGTCGCCATTTTTTTATTGATGTATATCATTACACCGTGGTATGATTTATTATACAATGAACACCATCTTCTTTAGAAGGAATGTTGTTGTATCTTAAATTAAAACCCAAACTGCTTTTTTTATCTTTTTTACCCATTTCATTTATTTTAATTTTATTTACCCTTATTTTAATCAATATGTTTGAAAGCAAAGAAAATCTGCAAACGGTTAAAAGACATATCATAGAAGCCAAAGCCATTTCAAGAATCATACATTGTATGCAAATTGAGCGAGGATTGTCTGCAACCTCTGTTTCATTTATGGATACCAAAATAGAAGGGTTATTGGAAGAGTCTCGTGCTGATTTGAATCGTTCAATTGAAGATTATAACTATATGCTCTCTTTGTTGGAGCATAATAACATTGATTTTTTTTCCAAAGATTTTAACGAGGTTATAAAGTATCGAACACAAATTGATACGTTAAAGGTGAAAAGTGAAGAGATAATTGCTTTTTACTCTTTGAAAATACAAAAATTGCAAAATCGTATTAAAGTGATTCCCTCCATTATGGACGACAAAGAGAACAGCACTTCGTTACGTGCGTATGATTATGTTCTTAATGCCAAAGAGTCTTTAGGTAAAATTCGAGCTCTTTTAAGTGAAGGATTTGCCAATAGAATTGATACGCATACGTTACAAACACTTGTAGCGTATTTGGAAGTGTATAAACAAAACAGCTACAACTTTCAAACAATCGTTTCAAAAAATATTTTAACCTTTTATGACACTATTTTTAACGATAAAGCGATTGAAAAGACATTTGGAATCATTGAAAATGTGTTAAATGATTCTTCATATAAAACAAACTCTTTGTTGTGGTTTGATGAATCCACTAAAGCCATTAATTTGCTGAACAAAGTTGAAAAAGAGATTTTTAATAATGTAACGGCATCAATAAACACCAAAATCAATTTTATGAGTTATAAAATTACAACGTTGTTGCTTTTTTTAGGCATCACCTTAGTTTCTATTGCTTTGTTGATGATGAATATTTCAAAAAAGATTCTCTCTTCAACCAATAAACTCGAACAATCCTATGAAGAATCTTTGCAATTGCTTGAACAGTATAAAGCCACCGTAGATAAAAGTTTTATCGTTTCTAAAACAGACCCCAAAGGTATTATTACCTATGTCAATCAAGAATTTTGCACCATTTCAGGCTACAACCAAGAAGAGTTGTTAGGTAAAGCTCATAATATCATTCGTCATCCTGATATGCCCAAAGAGGTTTTTAAACAGATGTGGCACACCATAAAAGAGCTAAAAAAGCCATGGCGTGGCGAGGTGAAAAATCTTAAAAAAGACGGAGGAGCGTATTGGGTTAAAGCCATTGTAAATCCCATTTTAAATGCCGAAAATGAAATCATCGAATACATTTCGATTCGTACGGATTTTACTGAAGTTATCGAGTTGCATTTAGAACTTGAAGAGACTCAACGAGAAATTATTTATAAAATGGGTGAAATTGGAGAAACCAGAAGCCGTGAAACGGGCAATCATGTTAAACGGGTGGCGTATTATTCCAAGCTATTAGCAACGTTATATGGTTTAACTCAAAAAGAGGCACAAACACTTTTTATGGCAAGTCCTATGCACGATATTGGGAAAGTGGGTATCCCTGATTCGATTTTAAATAAAGCAGGACAACTGACAAAAGAGGAGTTTGATTTAATCAAAAGTCATACCACGTTAGGCTATAACATTTTGCACAGTTCAAAACGAGAAATTTTGAGAACAGCAGCGATTGTTGCGTATGAACACCATGAAAAATATGATGGTACAGGTTATCCAAGAGGATTAAAAAAAGATGAGATACACATTTTTGGACGCATTACTGCCGTTGCCGATGTATTTGACGCATTAGGACATGACAGAGTGTATAAAAAAGCGTGGAAACTTGACGATATCTTAACTTTTTTTAAAAAAGAGAGAGGCAAACATTTTGACCCCGTTTTAGTGGACTTGCTCTTTGAACATTTAGATGAGTTTCTTAAAATCAAAATGCAATTAGAGGATATTGTTCCCAGCTAAGATGCAAGGAATATCCATTTTAATCGTTTAAAAAAGCGATTAAAATGGGTATTGACTAGTGTTTAAAAATCCAAATTTTTTCCCAAATGGTTTTTAAAAACTCTTTTAGGTTTTGGGTTTTTGTATTGTCTTCTTTACTGTTTTTAACTAAAGTATATCGTAACAGAATCATTGAGCCATAAGACATGATAACTCCTTTGTTTAAAAAGAGATAGATAAACTATCTCTTAAATTAAGCGGCTTTTTTGACCACTTTTTTGGCTGTTTTTTTAGCACATTTTTTGTTGCTTGGTTTTTTCTTTAAGACCAATTTGGTTGCTTTTTTAACCAAAGCTTTGACCTCTTTTTTCTTTACATCTGCTTTTTTAACTGCTTTTTTAACTGCTTTTTTAATCACTTTCTTTGTAACTTCTTTTGCCATTAGTTCTTTCCTTCTATCTATTTTTTATTACTAAAAGTAATAAATTATAGAGATTATATGATATTTATGATATTTTGTCAAGTTCTTGAACTTTTTTTTGGTCTATTTTTTTTAGTTTAACTTTGCTATAATAAAGCACTTACATAACAAACATGGATAAAAAAATGACCGTAAAAATCGAATTACCCAACAACATAAAATATGACATTAACATTGATACGTTAAAACATTTAGAGTTTGATACAAAAGTCGTCATCGTAACCAATACTACCGTGAGTCAATTGCATTTAAAATATTTAATGCAACACATCAGTGCCAATGAAATAAGTGTTATTACTCTTTTTGATGGTGAGAAATACAAAACATTAGAGACCATTGAATTGATTTTAAACCATTGTTTTGAGAATCGATTGGACAGAAAATCAATTTTGATTGCTTTTGGTGGAGGAGTTATTGGTGACATGACAGGGTTTGCGGCATCAATTTATCAACGAGGTATTGATTTTATGCAAATCCCTACGACTCTTTTAGCTCAAGTTGATGCGAGTGTGGGAGGAAAAACAGGGGTAAACAATGCCTATGGTAAAAACTTGATTGGTTCATTTCATCAACCCATTGAAGTCAATATCGATCCGTATTTTTTAACCACATTGCCTCAACGTGAGTTCAGTGCAGGTGTGGCTGAAATTATCAAAATGGCAGTGACGTTTAACCAAGAGTTTTTTCAATGGTTAGAACACAATGATTTAATGCAACAAAACAATCTCCAAGAAGCAATTGCTCAATCGGTTCAAACCAAAGCATGGGTAGTCAGTCAAGATGAAAAAGAACAAGGCATACGTGCCGCACTTAATTATGGGCATACGTTTGGGCATGTTATAGAAAATGAAACAGAATATAAAACCTATTTACACGGTGAAGCCGTAGGAATTGGTATGGTCATGGCAAATGAATTGGCAGTTGAAGAGGGACTAATGAGCAAAGAAGAGGCATACAAAGTCAAAGCGTTATTGGAAAAACATCATATCCCAACACACTATGTTATCAAAGATGTTCAAGCGTTTTATGATCATTTCTTTTTGGATAAAAAATCACACAACAATAAAATTAAATTTATTTTGCCCAAAGGCATAGGGGGATACCAAATCACCGATTCCATCTCTAAAGAGAGTGTTATTGCCGTATTGAAAAGGTTTTCAAATTGAAAAAAATCATTTTATTTATTGGTTTGGTTATTTCTCTTTTTGCAGCAAATGAAGAGATTCAACGTTCAGGAGAACTTTTACAAAGTGCAATTAGCGAAGAAAAGCGCTTAAAAATCGAGACGCTAAAAGCCAATATTGAGGTCTTAGACAAACAGCTCAATGAAAATATTTTACTTAAACGTTATGGGAACTATATTGCATACCGACAGATTTCTCAAGAGTTACATAATTTAGAAGAGGAGTATAAAGCCATTATTGGTAAAAAGGGTGAAAAGTTTGATGAGCTGGAGTATCAAATTGGCAATAAAATACGAATCAAGAAAAATGAGCTTGAGCTGATTTCTGAGTACAAAGATTCTCCTATTGGAAATTTAATCAATCCTCCTGAAATTGAAACCAATGAACCGGTGACGAATCCTTTTGGAATCATCAATGCGTTATCGTATATAAAAAAACTTGAAACCAATAAAGAGAAATTTAAAAAACTCTATAACGATATTGCGGCATTGACTGCTTTGTTGGAGCAAAAGATTGTTTTGAATCTGGAGTTGTATGAAATTGAGCCTAGTGAAACCACCGATATCAAAATCGATTTTTTAGCCCAACAAAAAAAAGATTTCAGCATTGTTTTGGATATTGTATCGACAACCAACAATGTTTATTCACGAAAAATTGAGCAAGTTATTTTAGAAACCCAAAGTCAAATTGGCAATCAAATTGAGAAATCCTCTAAAATTATTATTGCCATTGTGATTTTGTTTTTAATCTCTTTTTTAATTAAACTCATTTTAAAACGGTATTTTTTCCAAAATGAAAACTACTATATGGTCAATAAAATCATCAATTTTATCATTGTTTTTATTGCATTGATGATTCTGATTTTTTCATACATTGATAATGTTTCGTATATTGTAACCATTTTAGGGTTTGCTTCTGCGGGGATTGCCATTGCATTAAAAGATTGGTTTATGTCAATTTTTGGTTGGATGGTGATTGTTACTTCAGGTTCCATTCATGTGGGTGACCGAATTAAAGTCCAACGCAATGGCATTGAAGTCGTAGGCGATGTTTTGGATATTTCATTGTTTAAAATAACCATTCGAGAAGACATTACGTTAACCACATACATGAAAAACAGACGAACAGGACGAATCTTTTTTATTCCCAACAACTATATCTTTTCTGAGCTTATTGCCAACTATACGCACGGAGATTTAAGAACGGTTTGGGATGGGATTGATATTACCATTACGTTTGATTCAAACTATAAAAAAGCGCAACATCTTGCCAAAGAGATTTTAAAACAGTACTCAAAAGGGTACACTGATATTACACGAAAACAACTCAGTAAAATGCGAAGCAAATACTCTTTGCGAGCCACAGGAGTTGAGCCACGAGTATATACCTTTGTTGAGCCGTATGGGATTGTGATTTCGTCGTGGTATTTGACCAACTCATATGCCGCATTGGCGTTACGAAGTACCATCAGTCCTGAAATTTTGGATGCCTTTATGAAAGAAGCGGACATAAAAATCGCGTATCCTACTCAAAGTATCAATTTACACACTCAAAAAGAGTTGCCTCTTGAGTTACAAGAAACAGGAATAGGTAAAGCATAGTATGGTGTTTACACAGAATAAACCAAAAGTCTATTTCAAAACTTTTGGTTGCCGAACCAATGTATTTGACACGCAAGTTATGATGAGCAATTTACACGATTTTGAAATAACACAAGATGAAAAAAGTGCCAATATTGTGGTGATTAACTCTTGTACGGTAACCAACAGTGCAGACAGCACAGCACGAGGTTATATCAACTCGTTAAAAAAGTTGCCTAACAACCCCAGAGTGGTTTTTACAGGGTGTGGCGTTTGGACAAAAGGAGAAAACCTTTTTAAAGAAGAGAAAATCGATTCTCTTTTTGGGCACAGTGAAAAAGAAAAAATCAATGAATTGCTTAAAAATGAAGAACGATTTTTTAGTGCAGGGGATTTAGAACACATTGATAATACAATTGTCGAAGAGTTTATTGGTAAAAGTCGAGCTTTTATTAAAATTCAAGAAGGGTGTGATTTTCGATGTTCTTATTGTATTATTCCTCATGTACGAGGGGATGCACGAAGTTATGAAGAGAGTAAAATCTTAGAACAAATTAGCACCTTAGCCAGTAATGGCTTTGGAGAGTTTATTTTAACAGGTACCAATGTGGGCAGTTACGGTAAAAAACAGCACACCTCATTGGCAAAATTACTCAAAAAGATTGCTTTGGTTAAAGGAGTAAGACGAGTTCGTTTAGGCAGTGTTGAACCCATTCAAATCGATGATGAGTTTAAAGAACTCATTGATGAGCCTTTTATGGCAAAACATTTGCATATTGCGTTACAACATACGAGTAAACGTATGCTTGAAATCATGAACAGACGAAATAAAGTCTTAGATGATTTGGCACTATTTGAGTTTTTAAGTGCTCATGGTTATGCGTTGGGTACGGATTTTATTGTGGGGCATCCTGGAGAAACAACAGCTTTATGGAGTGAAGCCATGGAAAATATCAAACGATTTCCTTTGACTCATATTCATGCTTTTAGCTATTCTAAACGTGATGGTACTCCTAGTGCTACGATGAAACCAGAAGTTACTGGTAATATTGCCAAAGAACGCTACAATGAGTTGGTGGCTATTATAGATGAAAAGAATTATCTGTTTAGACAACAAAAGGCTCCTTTGGATGTCTTAATCGAACAAGAAAAAGAGGGTGTGTATATAGGGCTTGACCAATTTTTTAATAAAATAGAAGTTCAATCAAGTGTTGATTTGGTTGGCGATTGGATACACCTGCAAACCTATGAAGTAAAGGCGGAACACAATGTTGCAAAATTCGAATAAACAGAACAACGAAACGATGGATAAAAACCTAAAACTAATGGGAATGTCAGCGATTATATTGGTCGCTTTGTTTATTTACACCATTTATAAAAGCAGTGCTTCTATACATTCAACTTCTTACTATGTGGGATTGATTTTTCTTTTTATTTTACTGTTTTTATCTCTTCTTTTACGGTATTACAAAGATAAAATTAAGAAATTTTTGCCTCAAAGTCGGTTTTCTCAAGAGTTAGAAAAGGCCAAAGAAAAAGAGCATACTCCTTCTGAATCTTCTTCGCAGACAACAGCTTCTTCTTTTTTAGAGTTTGCACAATCTTCTATTACGTTTAATGACGTGGCAGGGATTCAAAGTGTGAAAGAAGAGCTTGAAGAGGTGGTTGATTTTTTAAATGCCCCTAAAAAATATCTTAAACATGGGATTAAGTTGCCCAAAGGGGTTTTACTTGTAGGTCCTCCAGGTGTAGGTAAAACCTTAATTGCACGAGCTGTTGCAGGAGAAGCCAAAGTTCCCTTTTTGTACCAAAGTGGAGCAAGTTTTGTGCATATTTATGTGGGAATGGGAGCCAAACGAGTCAAAGAGTTGTTCTCAAAAGCCAAAGCACACGCCCCTGCGATTATTTTCATTGATGAGATTGATGCCGTAGGAAAAAGTCGAAGTGGAAATTCCAATGATGAAAGAGAAGCGACATTAAATGAGCTCTTAACTCAAATGGATGGTTTTGATGGGGAGAGTGGGGTTATTGTCATTGCAGCAACGAATAAAATCGAAGTCTTAGATGAAGCTTTGCTTCGAGCAGGGCGATTTGATCGACGAGTTTTTCTTAATTTGCCCAATATTGAAGACCGTGAAAAGATTTTGAGTTTGTATTTAAAACAAAAGAAATATGAGTTTGATATTAAAGAGTTGGCATTTAACACAGCAGGATTCAGTTCAGCTGCCTTAGCAACTTTGATCAATGAAGCACTTTTAAATATGGTGAAACGAAAAGAGAGTGTTTTAACCATCGAAGATATTGAAACAGCAAAAAATAAAGTGGAGTTTGGGAAAAAAGAGAAAAAGATATTGACCACCGAACAAAAAGAGATTTTAGCCATTTATCAAGCCTGTAAAGCTTATATTTCTGGGTATGAAACCACACTTTTTCAAGAAGGAGTTAAATCTTTAACCGAGCTTTTTCCCTCTAAAACAGCATTAATGAATCATTTGCGAAACTATTTAGCAGGAAGTGTGGGCGTTGAAGTCATTAAGGGTGAAGCCTATGTGGTCAGTACACAGGATTTAAAAGAGGCGTATGCTCTGGCTCATAAAATGGTTAATGAGTACAAAATGGCAAACGATGCGTTAGTTCTTATTGAGAGTGTACGAAGCGATTTGAAAAGTGAGATTTATAAACACACCAATGAAGTCAATCGCTTAAAAGAGTTGATTTTAAATCAAGAAGTGATAAAAGCCAATGACCTTTCAAAGTAAATTTTTCAGTGGCTTTTGTTTTCAAAATGAGAGTGACCTTTTTAGTGAGTATTTACAACAAAGTGCTTTTACGGTTGCTGGGTTTTCCTATGGGGCACAAAAAGCATTTGAATATGCGTTACACACAACGAGTCGAGTGGATATCTTGCAACTTTTTTCACCCGCTTTTTTTCAAAATAAAGATGAAAAATACAAACGAATGCAGTTGATGTTTTTTAAAAAAGATGCCAAAAGTTATTGTGATAATTTCTTAAATAATGTGGGTTTGAACTCTTCAAAATTATTCAAAGAGTATTTTACCCAAGGTTTATATGAGCAACTTGATGAACTGTTGCATTATGTTTGGGATGAAGAAAAGTTGCAACAACTTTTGAAAAAAGGGACTCAAATCGAGGTTTTTTTAGCAGGAAATGATGCCATTATTGATTCATGTGTGGCATATGAGTTTTTTAAACCCTTTGCTACGGTTTATTTTATTAAAGATTTGGGGCATATATTATAACTATAAGGAAAAAAATGGAGAAACAAACAGCAAAAATTGGAATTGTAACAACGAGCGACAGAGCCAGTCGTGGCATTTATGAAGATTTATCGGGCAAAGCAATTATGGATACGCTTAATGAGTATTTAACTTCTCCTTGGGAAGCGGTGTATCGTGTCATAGAAGATGACCAAATTACAATAGAAGAAACCCTCATTGAATTGGTCGATAAACAGAAGTGTTGTTTGGTTGTCACCACAGGTGGAACAGGACCTGCCAAAAGAGATGTGACTCCAGAAGCCACACAAAATGTGTGTGACAGAATGATGCCAGGTTTTGGAGAACTGATGAGACAAGTCTCTTTACAGTATGTGCCTACGGCTATTTTATCTCGACAAACAGCAGGTTTGAGAGGTTCTTCTTTGATTGTTAATCTTCCTGGAAAACCCAAATCCATACGGGAGTGTTTGGATGCAGTTTTCCCCGCCATTCCTTACTGTATTGATTTGATGGAAGGTCCCTTTTTACAAACCAATGAAAAGGTGATTAAAGCCTTTAGACCCAAAAAATAAACCCATAAAAAGGAATGATGTGAAAAAAATTGTTATATCAGCGGTTGCAGCAGGAGTGATGTTTTTAATTGCGCAGTTTGTATTTAGTATCCAACATGCAACATTGATTGCTTTAATTGCCTTTTTAGTGGTGCTTTGGACCAATGAAGGCTTGCCTTTAGGTGTGGTCTCTTTGCTTCCTATTTTACTCTTTCCCGCTTTTGGTATGTTGGATGTAAAATCGACAACCATCAATTACTCCAATCCCACCATTTTTTTGTTTTTGGGGGGATTTATGATTGCCATTGCGACACAAAAAACCAATTTGCATAAATATATTTCCAATAAATTATTGACCATATTCCCAAGTACCCCAAGAGGAATGATATTTTCCTTGGCATTTACAGGGGCACTGTTAAGTTCGGTTTTATCCAACTCAACTACGGCATTGTTGTTAATTCCTATTGCCATTTTTTTAACTGAAAATATTCGATTAAAAGCCCGATTGGCATTAGCCATTGCCTATGGGTGTAGTATTGGAGGGATTATTACTCCTATTGGTACGCCTCCCAATCTGATTTTATTAGGCTTTATGCAACAACATGCGCTTGAACCTATTGCCTTTATTCAATGGATATTTTTAACCGCACCTTTGGCACTGTTGATGTTGTTGATTATTCCGTTTCTTTTATCATTGGGATTAAATGATATTACACTGGACAAAGAAGTACAAATGAGAGAAAAACTCTTACCGGCACAAAAGCGATTGCTTTATATTTTAGGGGCTTTGGTCGTTTTGTTGTTGGTCAATTCTAAAATTGAGCCTTATTATTCGGGGCTTGGTTTGAGTGAAACAGGGATTTTATTGGGGTTTGGTTTGTTAATGTTTGCACCCAAAGTAGGATTTTTAGAGTGGGATGATGCCAAAAATATTCCGTATGAAATTATCTTTTTGTTTGGGGCAGGGTTTTCAATCGCAGCAGCATTTTCTAAAACAGGCTTGGCTGCTGAAGTGGCAAATTATTTATTGGCACTGACCAATTTACCTGTTTTGATTTTGATTTTAATGGTTGCCGCGTTAATTACTTTTACCACAGAAATCACCTCAAACACGGCATTGATTTCAATTGCTTTGCCAATCATTTATTCACTGGGACAAGTTGCAGATGTGAATATGACTTTGATTTTAATGGTTGCTACTATTTGTGCGAGTTATGCCTTTATGTTGCCTATTGCAACGCCTCCTAATGCCATTGCCATGAGCAGTGGTGCGGTCAAAGTTAAAGAGATGGCAAAGATTGGGTTTTTTATTAATATATTGGGAATTTTAGCCATAACCTTTGTTGCTTTAGTTTATTGGCAATATTTTGTGTAAAGATGAGTAATGCAAGAGATATTTAAAAAGTTAGATTTGGTTGATTATGTAGAGAGTTTTACGGCATTTTTTGCACGAAAAAAAGAGGTTGTTTTAGAAGGGGATATTAATATTCACTATAAAATGATTAAAGAACTCTCCACGTATGAATTTAAACCACCCCTTGAAGTTCAATCGTTGGATAATGCGTTAATGCTTATTCAAAAACAGGGTATATTAAAATTGGATGATATTTTTGAGTTTATTAAAATCATTCACTACTTTTTGTATCTTAAAAATGCCAAATTTGATGGAAAATTGCAAGAGTGGTTTGAAAAAATTATTATCCCGCCTGAAATGATTGAATTGACAAACTATTTTAACGAAAAAGGGGAGTTAAAAAAAGGCATCAATGAAGAGTATGATGCGATTTCTCATGCGATTTACACCAATAAAGAGTCCATCAAACAAGCGTTGTATAAATTGATTAATAACTCAAAGTTGCGTCCATATTTGGTGGATTCTCAAATTCACTTTGTCAATTCAGAAGAGACGTTGCTCGTACGAGGAGGGTTTAATCATGTCCTTAAAGCTTCTGTTATTCACAGAAGTGCGTCGGGATTTTTTTATATTTTACCTCATACCATTTCTGAACTTAAACAAAAAGAGTCCAATTTAAAAAACAAACAAGAAGAGATTATTTTAAAAATATGTAAAGAAATCAGCTCTTTGTTTGAGAAAAATCTGCTCTTTTTAAAATTTTTAAATAAAGAGTTTGACCGATTTGACCACTACCAAGCCCGTGTCTTTTTTGCCAAAATCAATGACAAAAATTTTATTTTGCCTTCCAAAGGTAATGCGTGTAAACTCATTGGATTTAAGCATCCTGCATTGCATGATGCAAAAAGCATTAGTGTGGATTTTTCAAAAGCGGTTTTGATGATCACGGGGGTAAACGCTGGGGGTAAAACCATGATGCTTAAATCAATTTTAAGTGCCGTTTTATTGTCCAAATATCTTTTGCCCTATCATGCACAAGAAGAGAGTATCATTGGAAGTTTTAAAAATATTTTAGCTGTGTTAGACGACCCTCAAAACGTTAAAAATGATATTTCAACGTTTGCAGGACGAATGGTTGAGTTTTCTAAACTCTTTTCCAAAAAAGAGGTTATTGTGGGTGTGGATGAAATCGAATTAGGAACAGACTCCGATGAAGCGGCGAGTTTGTTTAAAGTCATTATTGAAGAACTTATTGCTAAAGATATTAAAATTATTATTACCACTCACCACAAACGCCTAGCAGCACTTATGGCTGCCAATGAAAATGTGGAACTCATGGCGGCATTATACGATGAAGAGAATCGTAAACCCACCTATGAGTTTTTACAAGGTACGATTGGACGCTCATATGCGTTTGAAACGGCTGCTCGTTATGGTATTCCAATAGGTGTCATTAAAAAAGCCAAAGAGGTCTATGGAGAAGATAAAGACCGCTTAAATGAACTCATACAACGAAGTAGTGATTTAGAAAGAGAGTACAAAACTAAAATTCTAAAACTTGATGAAGATATTGAGAATTATGAACGACTCACACGAAATTTAAAAGAACAAAAAGAGAGCTTGGATGCACATATTTACACCGAAAAATCCAAACTCCATAGAGAGTATTATGATGCCAAAGAGGAAGCCAAAAAAGCAATAAAAGCCAAAAAAGTGGAAGAATCGCACCAGCATTTAAATATTGCTCATAAAAAAGTCGTTGAGATAAAAACTCAAACGGTGAAAGAAGTTGAAGCATTTAACGTGGGTGATAGGGTGAAATATCAAAGCTCAAAAGGTGAGATTTTGTCGATTAAAGGCAATAAAGCATTTATTTTAAATGACTTAGGAATGCGTGTTCAAGTCAACTTATCTTTATTGCAACGAAGTGGAAATCCGGTTAAAGTGCCCTCTAAAAAAGTGAGTATCTCTGTACAAAAACCAGAAACCGGCAAAATCTCATTGGACTTGCACGGACAACGAAGCGATGAAGCCATAGAGAATTTGGATAAATTTATTTCAGATTCTTTAATTGCAGGGTTTGATGAAGTATTGGTCTATCATGGCATTGGAAGTGGTAAACTCTCCTATGCGGTTAAAAAATATTTAGATGCTCATCCTAAAGTCAAAGGCTACAGCGATGCTCATCCAAGCAGCGGTGGATTTGGGGCAAAAGTGATTCAACTGTAAGGAAAAAATATGGAAAAAGAGTTAGAGAGTTTGCAAAAGTTTTACAACATCATCATTGAATTTTTTGTCAATTACAGTTTTCAGCTCATTGGTGCTGTGATTGTTTTTATATTGGGAATTTATATTGCCAATAAAGTTTCTCAATGGGTTGGGCGTTTATGCAGTAAACATGAGTTGGATTTGACCTTGACTAAATTTGTGGTCAATATCGTTAAGTTTGGAATCATTATAGGGGTGAGTATCATTGCCATTGGCAAACTGGGCATTTCCATTACTCCTTTTGTTGCAGGAATTGGTGCAGCTTCTTTGGGTGCTGGTTTGGCGTTGCAAGGAACACTTTCAAACTATGGAGCAGGGCTTTCTATCATTATTGGGCGTCCTTTTATTGTGGGCAATACCATTCGTGTACAAGGAGTTTATGGAGTAGTTGAAGAGATACGATTGGCATATACGATTTTATCGACTGAAGACGGTGAACAAATTACCATTCCCAATAAACATATTATTGGTGAAGTGTTGGTGAACTCATTTGAGTATCGAATTGTTGAAAGTGTAGTAGGCATTGATTACAGTTGCAATCCTTCAGACGCTATTGAAACCATCCATAAAGTTTTGGGTTCCTTTTCAAAAGAGATTGCCCAAGAGCCAAAAGCTCAAGTGGGTATTAAAGAGTTTGGTGATTTTTCTATTAATTTGGAACTTCGTTATTGGGCTTATACTAAATCGTTTTTTGATACCCAATATCGTGTCAATCTGGCATTGTATGAAGCGTTTAAAAAAGAGGGAATCACGATTCCTTTTCCCACATATAACTTGATTAAAAAAGCGTAAACTAACGCTTTTTTATCATTTTTCTAAACTTATAAACGATTCAATCACACACGAAAATCGCTCTTTTAAATCTTTGGCATCAATATCCATATAGTCAGTTTGAATTTTATAAATAAGTTGATTGTCAAGTTTAAACTCAAATACCACATACCCTGCGTATTTTTTGGCTTGGGCATTTTTTTTGCCTTTATCTTCTTTATCGTTTTCATAAATATAATAATCAATCAATAACGCATGCGCTGAATTTGCTGTTTGAGTTGTATGGCTTGAAATAACTTCTTCTAAAAGCTCATTGGCTTCTTGAATAGTTAAAATGTTAATTAAATAACTGGGCATATAAGTTGAATATTCAATATGAGATTTTATGGTATATTGATGGGTTTTTAATAACTCAATGGCTTCTTTGATAGGGGCATTAGAATTGATTTTTTCAAATGTGGTTGTTTTTTCTTGACAAGCCATTCGTTTGGGATTTTTTGTTTTTGTTATCTCTTTGTAAAAGCTGTATGTTAAAGCCAATAAAAGGAGTACAAAACAAATTAAAAAGATTTTTTTCATTTGTTTTCCTTATGATAGTTGTAAAATATTTTTTATACTATCATAAGAATTATTAAATAATATTTATAAGTTTATATTATACTATTTGATGTTATCCAAGCTTAAGTCAATAACTGTAAACTCATCTTTCTTTTGAATTATCTTAAGCTCATTTTCTATGATAATTTGCTCTTTATTAACTTTTTGTTGCATTAAATATTTTTGAATATTTAATGTACGTTGTTGTGCTAACGTTTCAAGTGTTTTTGATTCAATAATTTGTTTGGGGATTAGAACCTTTTCCAATGCCTCTTTATATCGTCGTTCATCTAAGAGTTTATCTTTGATATACTGCGCTTTAAAAGCAGAAAGTTTGCTTTCATAAGTGTTGTATTGTGTTTCTAAGTAGTTCAAATACTCTTGTTGATAGGCTTCTTTATTGACTTTTTTCAAAGCTTCTTGAAGTTGTTTTTTAAACGCCATGGTTTGAAGAGCATATAAATCATTTTTTTCATCATACGTTGGGTTAAGTTTAATGGCAAGTTTATTTCGACTGTTAAGAATTTCAGCAATTTTGTCCAAAGGCTCTTTTTGTACTGGCGTGATAGTAGAATCTCCAAAATAAAAAGGCACACTGTTGATTTCATCTTCTCCAAAACCAAACAAAGATCCCAAAAGTGAAAAAGGTGCCGTGATGGCTTTGGCAATCAAGTTGGTAAATGCTTGCCAAACAATGGGAGCTACGCTAAATTCTGGATTGTCTAAATTGCCTTTTAATGGTAGTTTAATATCAATAATTCCATTTGAGTCTTCTAAAATGGCAATGGCTAACTCCAAAGGCAAATTTAATGCTTCAGGACTTTGTATGGTATCGCCGAGTTTTATTTTGGAAATCACTAAATTATTTTTGGCTTCAAGTTTGGATTTTTCAATGTAATACGATAAATCCAAAGAGAGTTTTCCCTCATCAATTTTACGTCCCACAAATTTACCTGAATAGCCCGATAAATCATTTAATGCAATGTTGTCAAAATCGATTTTAAAATCGGTAAAACTTTTAAAGTCACTGTGAACCAAATCGCCTTGAATTTGCATTCGTCCGTATTGCCCAATATTTCCATCAAGTTTAACTACAGTGGGTTTGGTACTGTTTGAATCAAATTGTGAAAACGAGCCATTGATGTTGTGATTGTTGATTTTAAAATGAATGGGCAGAGTCAAATCTTCAAAAGTCATTTGCCCATTTTTAATGGATAAAGGACCTAATTTTATGAGTAAAGGGTTGGCTGTGGGTTGGTGCTCTTTTGTATTTTTTGGCTGAGTTTTACTTAAATTGGCTAAATTGAGTTCTTGTTTTTTATTGATTTGCACAAAGGCATATGGCTCTAAAGCTTCAACGCTTTTAACCAAAAGTAAATTTTGATTTTGTTCAAAAACAATGCCATTGGCAAATACTTTTTTGGCTTTGATTAAAGGCGTATTGTGATGATTAATCTTTACTTCTTCTAAAGAGCTGTTGGCATTTAGGCTTAAGTTATTTGCCTTAAATGTAAGGTTTCCTTGTGTATTTAAAAACGCCGATTGAATTTCTAAAAAAGTATTTTGTGAAAGAATGGGGTTAAGTAACGTTAGGGGCAATTTGTTTAAGTCAAATTCTACATAAGCCATAAAGGGTTCCATATCAATTTGGGCATGGGTTAAAAGTTCGCCTTGATTGATAAAGAGTTTAAAGTGGGTATCTAAAAGTTTGGTGTTGGCTTGGTAGGGAAATTTTGCTTGAAGTTGTGAAAGTTCAAGTTGATTAAGTGCTAAAAGAGTGTGTTGATCTTTTTGACGAACATGAAAATTCTCAACAACCAAAGAAGCATCGTTTAACTCAATGGTGGGTTCATTTTCTAAATTAAGAACAAACCCTAGTTTAGAGTGAAGAGTTAAATTCTCATCGAGGACAAAAGGGTATGACTCTTTAATAACATTCCAAAAAGGGTGTACCAATAAATTGGCAATTTCAATATTTCCATAGGTTTTGAGTGGATTTAAAGATAATCCTCCTTTTAAACTCAATGTGGTTTTTTCATTAAGAACTGCTTCAAAAGTTTGAGCCGCTAAACTGTTTTTTAAGGTGCTTAAATCTCGTAGAGTGTAATTTATATCATTTAAAGAAGCATGAAATTTTTCATTATGAGAATAATCATTTAACTCAATATGCGCTTTTTCAATGTGTAAGGCATCTAATTGCAGTTTGATGAGTTCTTGTTTAGTTTTTTCTTGAGTCGTTTCTGTTTTGGGTGAACTCTCTGGAATGAGCCGTAAAAGGTTGAGTTGTTTATCTTGGTTGATTTCGGCGTTAATATAAGGCTTTGTAAGTGAAATGGTTTTAAAATGCAAATATTTATTGGCTAAAGTACGATCTAACTCAAAATCAACCAACAGCTTTTCAAACGCAAAAAAGGTGTGTTCCTTTTCTTTGAGGGAAACATCGTGAACACTCAATTTAAAAACAAAAGGATTAAACGAAATCGTATGGATGTTTAACTCTTTGTTTAAATTGGTTTTGACATAACTTATCGCTTGTGATTTGATAATCAAAGGAAGAATAAAAAATCCTATAACCCCATAGAGGAAAACCAGTGTTCCGAAGATATAAATAATTCTTTTAAACATAACATTCTCCCACTTAGATATACCATATTATAACAAAATAAACATAACTTAGGTACAATCGCAAGTATAAAAGTAAGGATAAACGATGACGATTATAGAACTGTTTCAAACATTATTACGATTTAAATCCATCACCCCAAACGATGATGGTGCATTTGATTTTATCGATGAATATTTAGGAAAAGAGTGGTCGTGTATTAATATTGACCGTGAAGATACGAAAAACCGATTTTACTACAAAAAGTTTAATGACAACCCACAGCATCTCTGTTTTGCAGGACACATCGATGTCGTACCCACAGGTGAGGGTTGGGAACTTGACCCTTTTGAAGCCAAGGTCATTGATGGAGTTATAACCGCACGTGGAAGCCAAGATATGAAAAGTGGAGTTGCTGCATTTTTATATGCGTGTAAACATGCCCAAAATTTCGATGGAATATTAAGCATACTACTCACAAGTGATGAAGAAGGTGAGGGAACTTACGGAACAATCAAAGCATTGGAGCATTTAAAAACGATCGATATGATTCCGCACTATGGAATTGTGGCAGAACCCACGTGTGAAGAAGTTTTTGGCGATGCTATTAAAGTAGGGCGACGAGGAAGTATCAATGGATACATTACCATTAAAGGCAAACAAGGACACGCTGCGTATCCTGAAAAGTGTATTAACCCCGTGCATAATTTTGCGTCAGTTTTACCCCAAATTGCAGGAGTAAATTTAGATAATGGCGATCAATATTTTGCTCCAAGTAAACTCGTAATTACAGATATAAGAGGAGGTATGCAAGTGACTAATGTAACACCAAATGAGTTAAAAATCATGTTTAATGTAAGAAATTCAACGAACACAACAAAAGAGTCCGTAGAAGCGTTTATAAAAGAGAAACTCAACGGTTTAGAGTATGATTTTCGAATCACACAAGGCTCATATCCCTTTGTAACCAATAAAACTTCAAAAGTGGTCAAAGCCATGGAAAACTCCATCAAAGAAGTTTTAAACATTACAACAAAACACTCAACACACGGAGGAACAAGCGATGCTCGTTATTTTGGTGCCTTTGGTATAGAAGCCATTGAGTTTGGAGTTATAAACGACACCATTCACAGTGTGGGGGAGCGAACAAGCGTTAAAGAAATTGAGGGATTGACAGCTGTGTTTGAGGATTTGATAGCGAAGTTTTAAAAAATATTGCAAATTATAATAAAATAGTAACACTATATTATTTTTTGATAAACTTTTCCAAAATTTACATAGGAAAAGTTTATGGAAACTCTACCACAAGAAATCATACAAAGCAGAATTTACGAAATCCGTAATTTAAAAGTTATGCTTGATAGTGACTTAGCAAAACTATATGAAGTTGAAACCAAAAGAATCAATGAAGCGGTTAAAAATAACCTCGATAAATTCCCTGAGGATTTTTATTTTGAATTAACGTTTGAAGAATCAGAAATTCTAAGGTCGAAATTTTCGACCTTTAAAGATAGCGTAAACAATAGAAAATATGTTCCAAAAGTATTTACCGAACAAGGCGTGTATATGTTAGCAACCGTACTTAAAAGTAAAGTTGCCACAGAAGTTACTATAAATATCATGCGAATATTTATAAAGCTCCGAGCGTTTGCCTTAACCTACAAAGATATAATACTTGAACTAAAAAATTTAAAGACAATATAAACCTGACCCAAAACCAAACCAATCAAAACAGTGAACATATCAAAAAAGCGTTTGAAATACTCTTTCAAATACTTGAAAAGAGTGAAAATACAGAAGATAAAATTATGGGATTTAGGGTTGAAAAAAGTTAAATAATAATATTATATGTCATATGAATTAGAAAATAAAAATTGAATTTGAGAATAAAAGAGTAAGAAGAATGGCATGATAAATTATTGTATAAAAGAAGCACAAACTTTAGATGCTTTGAGATTAAGCCAATTAATACATGAACTTACTCCTTATATTTTTGAAGAAGAAGTGCCACAATGGTTTGAGGAGGAGCTTTCAAAAGAGAGCTTTGAAAAACGAATTTTAAGTACTGAATACGACCATTTTATTTATGTACAAGAAAATAAGATTGTAGGTTTTATTGCAATCAAAGATAAAAATCGTCTTTTTCATCTTTTTGTCGATTCAAAATATCATAAAAAAGGCATTGCAAAAGCACTTTGGGACAATATCAAAGAGCAGTACGATGTGTCAAATATGAGTGTAAATTCTTCTAGGTATGCTATAAAAATTTATGAATCTTTTGGATTTAAAATTAATGGTGAACAAAGTAAGTATTTAGGTTTAACTTATCAACCTATGGTTTATAGCGATGAAAAAACAAATATAGTATGAAAAAAAGACTAACATAAAAGGAATAGTTTATGCCATTTCCCAAAGAGCAAAAAGAAGAACTTTTAAAAGTAAAATATGTAGGAGAAACAGTTGTAAAACGGTTTGAACAAATGGGTATTAACTCTTTAGAAGATTTATCAAAAAGTAGTGTAGAAGAGATAACAGATATTATTTCAGATATTTTAGGAAGCAGTTGTTGGAAAAATTCTCCACAAGCAAAAAAGGCTGTTTCAAATGCCATTGAATTTGCTCAAGCGAATAAAAAGTGCCGATAAACTCTTTACAACAACTTGATATCAAAAAATATCAACCCTCAAATAAGCTTATAAAATATATAGATGCGTATTGGAGTATTGAAAATATATCAAAAAGCAGTATTTCTATGCCTATCGTTCCTGATGGTTGTATGGATATTATTTGTAAAAATGGTGAATTTATTTTTGTAGGGGCGATGAGTGAGAGTAAAATTGTAGAAATTTTGCCTTGTGATTACTCTTTTGGAATACGTTTTAAACCGGCTGTGTTTGCTCATTTGATTAAAATAGATTCAAGTCAATATATCAATAAAATTGTACCTTTAAAGAGTTTATCACATGATTTGTGTGCTCAAATAATTGTTAATAAAAAAGATGAATTTCAAACAGTCAATACTCTTAATCGACTGTTTGAACCTTTATTTGAAAAAATCGAATTTAATCAAAAAATCATAAAAGCCGTTGATACAATTATCAATCATCGTGGAAATATTGCTCTTAAAGATTTAGAAGAAGATATTGATTTAAGTAAGCGGCAACTGCGAAGATTATTTCAAAATTATTTGGGATATTCTCCCAAAAAGTTTTCTAATATCGTAAGATTTTTTGATCTATTCAAAGAATTAATGAAAAATAACGGTGAGAACTTATCTTCAAAAGCGTATGACTTTGGTTACTGTGATCAATCTCATTTAAATAAAGAGTTTAAAAAATTTTCAAGCCTTTTCCCTACACATGAAATGATGTCCCTTTTTTACAAGACAAAATAATCAACTTTTACTATACTTGTAAAAACAAAGGAGTTATGAGATGAAATCAATGATTGTAAATATGGGCGTTAAAGATATTGTTTCAACGGTAAAATACTATCAAGAAAATTTTGATTTTGAATTGCAAATGTTAGTAGATGAGTCCAAAACCAATTTTGATACAGTAATCAAAAAAGAACTAAATTATATTTGGGCAATGATACACAAAGGTGATGTTTCTATAATGCTTCAAAGTATTGACAGTTTAAAAGAAGATATTGGCGTCTTTTTTGACAATGTTGGTGCCTCTTTAACGTTGTATATTGAAGTTGAAAATGTTGATGACTTATATTTAAACATAAAAGATAACGTCAATATGTATAAAGACATTGCGACTACTTGGTATGGACAAAGAGAATTTTATATCAAAGATATCAACGGATATATTTTGGGATTTGCCAGTAAAGCCCAATAAATCCATCAAAAAGATACTTTACGCTATAATGTTGCCCTTAAAAAAGAAAAAGGAATACAATGCAACTACCTAATTGCCCAAAATGTAACAGCGAATATACGTATGAAGATGGAGAGTTATTGATTTGTCCAGAGTGTGCGTATGAGTGGTCTAAAAATGCTTCTGAAGCTCAAGAAGAGGGATTAATCGTAAAAGATGCCAACGGAACACTCTTAAGTGATGGTGATGATGTTACGGTGATTAAAGATTTAAAAGTTAAGGGAAGTTCTTCAGGCATTAAAGTAGGAACAAAAATCAAAGGCATTCGGCTTGTTGAAGGCAATGATGGTCATAATATTGACTGTAAAGTTCCAGGTGTTGGTGCCATTAAACTCAAACAAGAGTTTGTCAAAAAATCTTAAAAGAGAGAAAAACTTCTCCCTTTTTAAGTGGGTTTAACTCTGATTATTATTGTGGTTGAATATTATACTTCTCTAAAAGCTTTACCCAAACAATTTTTTTGCCGTTTTTATCAAATAGCGTTGGTGTCCCTGCGATGTTCAACTTTTGAGCAATTTGCATTTGGTCTTGCAGTTTGATTTGCAGTTTGACTTCTTCATTTTTGCTGATTTTTCGATTGATAAATTCAGGTGATTTGGCATCAACTGTTAAATATGCATCAATCATTTTTTGTGGAGTTTTTTGACTCATAACATAAATAGATAAATCTCTTGCATTTTCATGAAAACTTAAAGGATAGAAAAAAACTCGGATTTTGACATGTTTTTCCAGTTGAGGGAAAAATGCTTCAAATTTTTTACAATAAGGACACTCTAAATCGGTGAATAAAATGTACTCGTCCTCGCCACTTCCAAAAGTTAACGCTTCTTTGTTTTTTGTGATAGAAACATCAATAGGTAAAGAAATACCTTCTCCTGTATTGGCATCCATCACATTTCCTGCAATAAGAATTTTTTTGTCTTTGGTTAAAAAAAGCTCTTGAGGTTTGCCTTCAAAAGAGGCATCAAGAACAAATACACTCCCCATATCAAATGCAGTTTTAACTTCAATCTTGGCTTTGTTCAAAAGAGACAATGCTTTTATTTCTTCAAGTTCATTTTTTTGAACTTCTTTGGGTTGTTGAGCATACAGCAGTGAAGAGAACAATAGCACTGCAAATACGCCTTTGAATATGTTTTTCATACGATTCCTTATATAAGTTTTTGTGATAGTATGATACAGTAAGTTTATTTAGAAAAGATAAAAGAAGAAAATTAAACGTACGCCATAAAATCCAAAGATTCTATGGCAAATAGTTATTGAAGTAATCTAAGAACATTCTGTTGAGAAACATTGGACTGTGCTAAACCAAACGCCCCCACTTGTGCCAAAATATTTTGTTTGGAAAAGCTGGATGTCTCTTTGGCATAATCAACATCAGTAAGAATCGATCGAGCTTCCATTGTACTGGTGTATTGTGTGGCTAAATTTCGATATGAACTCTCTAACTGATTGGCGGTTGATCCAAAGTTTGAACGCTCTGAATTAAGCGTATTAATTGCTTCATCTACCGTATCTAAAAAGCTTCGAGCCGTTGAAGCATCAAAGTTACTTGGATCTTGATTGAGTAAATCATCCAATCCAAGACCGGTGGTATTGGCTTGCACAGAATTGGTTGCAATGGTATCAGAACTTCCTGAACCTGCTTGAAACTCTTGTGAATCACTTGCTGCTGTGTCGTTTGGTCCTGCTTGTAACAGATTTGTTCCATTATAGTTGGTTTGAGACGCAATGTTGTTTAACTGTTCAAGTGATTTTTGGACTTTTTCTAAAAGCGCTTCTCTTCCTTCTTGACTTGTTGTATCCGTTGAAGCTTGAAGTAAATCTTTTTTTACACTGTCCAAAATATTGGATTGTTCTCCCATAGCTTTATCCCCAATTTGGGTCATTGCCAGAGCACTATTGACATTTTCCATACTTTGATAAACGCCACTGGCTTCTGTTCGTAAGTTCTCAGAAATAGCTAATGACGCAGCATTGTCAGCCGCTTTATTAAGTAAAAGCCCTGTTGCAACTCTTTCAAGCGTTTTATTAAGCTGTACATCATTGTTTAAGTATGTTTGAATATGGTTGTTATTGCTACTAATAGTCATGATAAACTCCTTAGTTCATATATCAATAATTGTAGTACTAAAAAGATTAAACTAACTTTAAGAAAAAATATTATTTTTTCTCATTTTTTATGTTTAGTTCAAAAGTACATCTACAAACAATAGGCTAATACAAAGCAATTGGAACATAATAATCTAAAATAAATTCTTCGTTATCTTCTAAAAAATGATTTCTTTCATAAATGGCATAAGAAGGGTGAGTTGTGGTTTCATATCCACTTTTTATAAGCCAAGTATGATAGACGTATTGAATCAATTTTAATACGTCACCGTATTGCCCGCTGACATGAAATTTGGCATACACTCCTTGTGGAATCGTAAAATTAGGAATAGCACTTTTAAAACAATGTGTTTTATCTTCTTCACTTAACTCAATACACGCCACATATTGACACTGTTTTAAATCATTTAAAATAGGATTATCGTGGTGCAAACCAATTTGACGATAGTTTTTTAAATTGTGCCCCAATGCCCAAACTTGAAGTTTTTGCCAGGTTTGTTTAATGCTTCTGTCGTATCCTTGATGACGTAAATAAAAGACATCCAATGCAGGCATTTTGACAACAGTTGCTTCAATATGTTCAAACGTAGCGTTGGAACTAAAGGCACTTGCCGATGCTTTTAATATGTTGTTGGAGTATTTAAGGTACCCTTGTTTTCTCCACTCTTTTGGGGTCATCATAAAGCGTTCTTTAAAGGCTCTAATAAACGAAGTTTGAGAGCTGTAACCACACATTTTCGCAATTTGTGTAATGGTAGAAAATTGGTTGCAAATGAGTAAGTTTGAGGCTTTTTGCAGTCGAATGGATTTGATGGTTTCATAGATATTTCGCCCAAACTCTTCTTTAAATATTCGGTGCAGATGAAATTTGCTGATAGCTAACTGCACACATAATTCATCGATATTGATATTGGTATCAATGTATTGATAAATGTAGTTCATCACAAAATTGCACAGTTGCGTATGTTTTTCAATCGTATCTTTTTTCATACTTTAATTATAGCAAAAATAGATAACTTTTTAAGCAAAAAATGTAAAGAAAAAAGAATATAATATCGCTAAGATGCCAAATAAAAAGGAGCAGTATGAAACGTTCGTTTATCAGAGAGATACTTGAAAGTATTGATGAAAACACCATTTCTTTTGCGGGAGGATTGCCCAATGAAGCACTTTTTCCTTTAAAAGATTTACAAGAAGCTACGACAAAAATATTTAAAGATGCTAACGTATTACAATACAGTTTGAGCAATGGCATAAAAAGTTTACGCCAAAAAATTGCCAATGAATACACCAATGAAGGTTTTGAAACAACGGTTGATAATATTTTAATTACCACAGGAAGCCAACAAGCCATGTATATTATTGCCAAATATTTTGAGAGTAAAGCCATAACCATAGAAGAACCCTCCTACTTGGGCGCCATGAATATTTTTAGACTCAATGCGCTGTTTATGGAGAGTGTAAAGCTAGAGGACGATGGCATTGAGTTAGAGGGGTTTGAAAAAAGTTTTCAAAAAACCAAATTGGCCTATTTGATTCCTGATTTTCAAAATCCATTTTCTTCAACGTACAGTGATGAAAAAAGAGCAATGGTTGCAAAAATAGTTAAAACAGAAGGTGGAATTTTAATTGAAGACGCCCCTTATCGAGAACTTTATTTTGATAAAAAACATTCAACCATCAGTTCTTTGATTCCCAATCAAAGTTTTCATTTGGGCAGTTTTTCTAAGACTTTAGCTCCCAGTTTGCGAATAGGGTGGATCAGAGCAAGTCAAGAGTTGATTCAATCGCTTTTGGTTATTAAAGAGAGTATTGATTTACACAGTTGTGGAATTTCACAATATATTTTAGATGAGTATTTAAGTAATGACGAAAACTATAAAAAACATTTGAACAATTTACGCAAAAATTATCAAATCCAAATGGAGTTTTTTGCCCAAACATTACAAGAAGAGTTACCTCAATTTCATTTTAGTAAACCCAAAGGGGGAATGTTTATTTATGGCAATTTAGACACGAATACTTCTGAACTGGTTTTAAAAGCCATAAAAGAAAAGGTAGTTTTTGTACCAGGAAGTGAGTTTTATAATGAGCATAAACGATACAATGAAATACGTTTTAATTTTACACATTCGACATTAGATGAAATAAAAGAAGGCATCCAACGCATAAAAAATCTGCTTGTTTAAAACGTAAGTTTGTATTTTTAATTCTAATACAAGAGAAAATTTCTCTTGTATTGGTTTATTTCATGGGTTTGGCTTGTATCCAAATAACTGCATCTTGACTGAGTTCTTTGCCTTGATAGTTTGTATCAGACCCAACACCTAAGGCACAAAACCCCCAAAAACCTGCTTTGGGGATACTAAAAGTAAACTCTCCATCTTTGTTGGCTTTAATGCCCATTGTAACAAAAGAGTCTTGAGGTGCTTCAACTAAAGAAGCTCCCATTTTATTTTGTTTCATATCCACCTCTCTGTTAAGATATTCAACTTCAATTTCTGCATAGGGGACGGGTTTTCCATTGGATTTAACAATACCTGTAAAACTTCCTCCTTCCCAAATGGCATAAGGTTTTGTTAAAGGGACAATTTCGGCTTTTAAATTTAATTCAGCATCCCAATCGCTTGGCGTTCCTGCAACGTTGACAACCGTTTTTGTGATTTGTTGAATATAGGCATCTTCATTTTTTTCAAAATAAGGTTTTGGTACCATAACAAAAAGATGATCCCCCATTCTTTGAGCTTTATATTCACTTTCATAGGCTTTACCACTGTTGTGATTTCCTTTAAATGTAATCTCTTTTAATGTGGTCAATAAATCGGTTTTTTTCTCTTTATTGATAACGTAAAACTCTTCAACTCCTGCCATATCCATAGTATGTTCATCGGCAAAAGGGTGAGTAAAGACATGTTTTAATTCAATTTTTTTACCTTTTTCTAATGCCGTTTCAGGGGTATAAAGCATCTGAAAATGTGCTGCTGCACTGCTGGCAACCAAGGTTGTTAAAACCGAAATCTTGACTAATTTGTTCTTTATATCTAACATAGATTCTCCTTAAATTTTTGATTGTTGATTGATGTTATTGAGTAATTTCGCTGCCTTTGATAATGATGGTATGTCCTTCTCCTGCATCAAAAACAGCACGGTAGTCTCCTTGAGGTTTTTTGAAGGTAAATTCACTGTCTTCACTCATTTTACCTTCAATAAGAGTTTTGCCATTTTGTTCCACTTTAAAAACAACACCACTGGCACTGCTGCCATCGCTAAAACCACCTTCGCATGTTATGGTGTCATCCCCATTATCAAAACAACTCATAATGGCCGTATGTCCAAATAGGGTATTGATTGCTAAAAAAGCACCTAATATTATTTTTTTCATTTTTTCTCCTTTTTTTGTGATTGAATATATTTTGAATAAAGTCCATTGGTTTTAGGTTCTATTCCTCCTGTCCAATTGATACGTTTACTGGGAAATAGTCCTACGATAAGGGTTAATAATACAACAGCTGCATAAAACAGTGTCATCGCCTCAATACCATTTAACGCATGAGTCGTACCCAATTGAAAGATGGAAATGGCCGCTACAATTCCCAAGGTAATGGGAAAAAATATGGCAAATAACATCCATTTATAACTGTTGGTTTGTATTTTTACAACAATCATTGTTGCAATACAAGGAGGAGTCAGTACCATAAAAATAATCATGGCAACAGCATGCAATGGAGTATAACCACTGTTTAATGCCATTGCTTCTTCCGCTCGTTGGTTATCGGCTTTATTATTTTCATAAATACTTCCTAAGGTGGCAACAGCAGATTCTCTTGCAGCAAAGGAACTTAAAAATGCCACATTAATTTTCCAATCAAATCCCGCATACAAGGTCAGAGGTTCCATAGAACGCCCCATCATTCCCAAAAGAGAGTTTTCGATTTTTTCATTTTTTATTTCACGTAAAATCTTATTTCGTTGGCTTGAAAGGTTTCGTAATTCTTTGTTAATGATTCGGGCATCTTTGTTGGTTTTTGGTTTGATAAATAAAAAGAACTCTTGATTACGGGCAGTAAAAGCATCATCAACTTTCTGAGCGCCTTCTTTTGAAGAAGTTAGCATTCTTTTCGAACGATATTCATCATAATAGTTAAGTAAACTGGCAACTTTTTCTTTAGAATCAATCAAAGAGTAGTAACTGTTATCTTTCATTTTTTTATCAAAATCTTGTAAAATCGCATTTGATTCTTGTTCAAAATATTGTTGTTTTTCACTGCTAAGTCCTGGAAATTGCAACAATGCAAATAAAATGACAGCAACGGCTAAAACAATTGTGACGACTTTTTTAATGTAAAGCCATACTCGCTCAAATGCACGAATAACCACTCCTTTAAACGTGGGAAGATGATAAGGAGGAAGCTCCATTACAAAAGGAGCAGTTTCTCTGTTTTTTAACACACTGCTTGTAAGAAGCTTTGCCACAATTAAAGCAATAAAAATCGTCACAGTTGAAATGAAAAACATCATTAATGCCATATTCGCACTAAAAAAGGCTCCTAATAACAGCGTATAAAAAGGAACTTTTGCTAAACAATTCATATAAGGAACAGATAAAATAGTTGCCAATCGCGCGCGATCATCAGGGATACCTTTTGTGGACATAATGCCAGGAACAGCACACCCTCCAACAAATGCACCTCCTAAAACCAACGGAAGGGTTGATTGCCCATGTAAACCAAACTTTTTAAAAACTCTGTCTAAGATAAAGGCCATTCTGGGCATGTAACCCACATCTTCTAAAATGGCAATTAAGGCAAATAAAATTAAAAAGATGGGAATATAATTAAGTAGCGCATTGGCGCTGTTGACCATCCAAACCCCAAAATCGGTTATTAATGGGACTTCCGTAAAATTTGCTTGGGGCAAAATATCGATGACGAGATTTTTAAAAGCAGCTAAAATAGGCCATGTATAATCAGTGATTTTATATCCTAGGACAATTGAAAGTTGATATATGGCAAAAATAATGAGAAATAAAATGGGCAAAGCCAACCAACGATTTAAGATATATTTATCGGCAATATCTGTAACGGTTAAATGGTTTTTCTTATTCTCTTTAACGCATTTGTGACAAATTATATCCGCAGATTCATATCGAGTTGAGGCAAAAAAACTGGTTGTATCTTTGTTGTAAGTGTTTTCAAAGGCCTCTTTACTTTGTTGGGCAATCTCTTTAATATTGGGAGTTAAAAAGGACAATCGAGATAGGATAGTCTCATCTTCTTCAAGCGTTTTTATACTCAACCATCGTTGACTTAAATTTTCATTTTGAACCGTTATTTTTTTCTGGAGATGTTCAATGTAGGGTTCCAAAATATCATAATTGAGTTTAAACTCATGGTATTTTAGTTCATTTGATAAGGCATAAATGGTTTCTAAAAGTTCATTTTTTCCTTCTGCTTTAGCACCACTTGTTTCTATGACAGGACATTTTAGCATCTTTTGAATTTCTTGAGTATTAATATCAATACCTCTTCGTTTGGCAACATCCATCATATTTAATACGACAATAACAGGAATACCAATTTCAAGAAGTTGAAAAGTAAGATAGAGATTTCGTTTAAGATTTGAAGCATCCACTACATTAATAATAATATCAGGTCTTTCATTTAGAATAAACTCTTTAGCGACCCGCTCTTCCAAAGAATAAGAGCTAAAAGAGTATGTGCCGGGTAAATCAACCATCTCAATATCTAACGCTTTATATGAAAATCGACCCGATTTTTTATCTACGGTGACTCCAGGGTAGTTTGCAATGTGTTGATAAATTCCACTGAGCATATTAAAAATGGTGGATTTCCCACAATTGGGTTATCCTGCAAGGGCAATTTTAATCATAATTGTGCCACCTCAATAAGCTTTGCTTCACTTTTTCTAAGACTGATGTAATAGTTATGGATTTTTAACTCCATCGGGTCATACAAAGGAGCTTCTCGAATAACTTCAATGTGAGTTCCTTTGACAAAGCCCATGTCAAGAAGTTTATGTAGGAGTTTCCCCGTCGCATTGATTTTTACTATTTTGGCTATGTATCCACTTTGAATGTCGTCTAGTCCCATTTTGTTTCCTGTTTATTTTCATTATAATAATCAATATTGAAACAATATCAAAAGTAAACTTTCTCTTCTCTTAATATTGATAATTCATATCATTAGTTATCAAACTTGATTTCATCAATTTTTTCATACGTCTGTTTGGAATAGAGTTCTGCATAATAGTTTGTTCCATCGTCGTATTGAATTAAATAGTATAAAGGATCGGCAAGCAATTTAAGTTTCATAGTTGTATGGTTAAAAGAAGAGAGTTTGAGTTTATAAAGTTAAAATCCCAATCCAAAAGATAAAAATTGTTTTGCATATCAATAGCATAACCACTTAAGCGTTTTTGTCTGTTTTCAGAAAGGTTAATATACGCAAGTTCAATGTGATTTGGGTAAGGAATCTTTTTTACAAAGAGAGTATCGTTGGCTCTTTTTAAATGAAAAAGAGAGTTCTGTGCATCAAGAATCAGATATCCCAAATCAAAAGGTTTAAGATTGGTTGTTTTTCCCCATATTTTTTTTGCAGGAAAATGGAAGTGATTTTCTTTAAGATGTAAATTTAAATCATCTTCGAGGTTGCTACTTTTTCGATCATAATCATAGACATTGGCTTTTTGCTTTGTTATTGTAAAAAACTCTTCAGAAAAAGGGATAACTCCTTCGTTTTTTTTGGGATTAAATAAAGGATACAATTCAATTTCTAAAGGCTTTAACATCTTGGGAGTATAGTTAAAACTAAGTCGAGATTCTTTTATGGTCTCTTTTTCAAACACTTTACCGTGAATTGTTATGGGCAGTTGGTTTTGTATGTCTAAATCTTTCCAATAAACAAAGGGCAAAGTCGATTGATACTCTTTTTGTGTAAAGGTTGTTTTGTGTTTAACACCATATTCAAATTGATGGTTCCCAAAGTTTTTTTGATAGACAAAATCGTTTAAAAGAGGGGAGTAAAAAATATAATAACGATTGAACTCCTTTTTATAATGTTGAACATAATAAGAATACATTAAGCCTAATTGCGTTAAAAAAACCAATATCATAATCGGTTGAAATCCTTTTTTTAATGTTTGTTGTTTAATACTATAAAAACTATCAAGCAGTAAAAAAGGGGCAATAATAAAAATTAAAATCCAAAAAAAGTCAATACCGCTATACTCTTCTTTAATAAATAAGAAAATAAATAAAATCAGCAACAGTGCTTTAAAAAACTGTTTTTTTCTGTTTTTTTCAACCAATACTGATGCCATTATTGTATAAGAAACAATCGAAGCAAAACTGTATGCTAAACTATCTTTAAGGGTAACAACAAGAACATCGTTGGGGTAATAGTATCCAATAATATTAAACAATGCCATCGAAAAAAAAGTGGTTAAAGTAATAACAAAAAACCATCCGCATAAGAGATGGAAGCCCATAACAGTTCTCATATCCAAAGGCAAATGAACACTGATTTTTATTCTGTTTTTTATCATTTCAAGTAAGAATTGAATTAAAGCAATAATCACACCTATTGCCACATAAAAATATGAGAGATAAAAATAAGGTTTTTGTTGAAGTTGAATCCATTGATACCACATCATCGATTCAGGTTCAATGCTTGAAAAAGAGAAATACAAATTAAACGTAAAATGGACTAAAACCACAAATTCAGCTAAAAATAAAAAGAAAAAAGACCACTTAAGCTTAAGGTACTCTTTGATAAAAATTGATTTAAACATCTAATATTTACCCACAAAATCTAAAAATTTGTCTTCGAACGTTGTTGATTTATCACGATTAAAATTTTCCATGGTATCAAGATGAATCAAACCGCCTTTTTGAATAATTGCCATATCATCAATGACATGTTCAAGGTCATTCATTGTATGCGAAGTAATCAACACCGTTTTATTGTTTTTTTGAATATACTCTTTTAAATATTCAATAAACAGACGTCGGTATCCTGCATCAAGTCCCATTGAATAATCGTCCAAAATCAGCAATTTGGCATCTTGTGCCAATAAACACCCCAGTACGATTTGTGATTTTTGACCACACGATAAGGTTGATATTTTTTGAGAATAATTAAGAGTCATTAAAGTAATCAAATCATAAAATAAGTTTCGTTTCCACTTTGGATAAAAAGAAGCGAAAAATCGCTCTACTTGTTCTATATTCATATAATCATAGGTAATAAAACCTTCATGTAAAAGAGCAATGTTCTCTTTGTCTTTGGCACTTAATTGATTTGAGGGTTGATTAAAAATCAGACATTGCCCTTTTTGGAAAGAGAGATATCCCATAATAATATTGATTAATGTTGACTTTCCCACACCATTTTTGCCTAAAAGTCCAAAAACACTTCCTTGTTTTATCTGTAAATTGAGATTCTCATAAATCTTTTTTGAACCATATGAATAGGATAAGTTGATGATATCAATAACCGTTTTATTGTTTCTTCTCATCTTTACAATGCCCTTTACCTCCACAGTTGCACCCTTTGTTTACAAAAGTTTGTCGGTAAAAATAGTAAATGGCTCCCAGTGTAATAAGAACGATAAAAGCAGTTTCCATACTCTTTCCTTTATATTATTGATGATTATTATCAGAATCATAACATTGAAGAGCTAAAATTTGAATAAAAGAGAGTAGGTAAAAAATATTTGACTGCTTTGGAATACATTTTGTATATCTCTTTTTGGAAAGATAAAAAAGGGGAAACAATGGAAGGGATTCGAGACAGATATGTGACGTTTAGTAACATTGATTGCTATAAGAATGCAGTTGAGGCTTTGGATGCGATGAAAGCTTTATTTAAAGAGTATCCTCACGCCTACAACAGTTTTTGGGAACGATTTTATGAACATATTCCAGAAAATTATGCCGATTGTTATGAAAAAGAGGGCTACAAAGATATTTTGTATTATGTGTGTTCCAATGTATTTTATATTTCAGATTTGTTTGAAGAGTACGATTTTGAACAAGGCATAGAAGTATTAGACAGAGCAGAGTTGGAGTGTTGCTAAGAAACAACAATAAATAAACCTAAACGAAAAATATTTTAAAATCTAAAATAGGATTCTATTTTAGATTTTAAGCCGTTTTGCAACGGTTTTACCAATATGTGCAGGTGATTTTACCACACTGACTCCACACGCTTCTAATGCTTCCATTTTTTCTTTGGCTGTACCTTTGCCTCCACTGATAATTGCACCTGCATGTCCCATTCGTTTGCCTTTGGGAGCATGTTGTCCGGCAATAAAAGCCACAACAGGTTTGGTGATATGTGTTTTGATGTAATGTGCGGCTTCAATTTCAAGTGTTCCTCCAATTTCACCAATAAGTACGATGGCTTTGGTTTGTTCATCCTCTTGAAACATTTGCAAAAGTTCTTTGTAGCTTAACCCAATAATAGGATCGCCTCCAATTCCAATTGCAGTAGAAATGCCTAAGCCTGCTTGTACTACTTGATTGGCAGCTTCATAAGTGAGTGTTCCTGATTTTGATATTAATCCCACGCATCCTTTTTGAAAGACACTTCCTGGCATAATCCCCAATTTACACTCATTGGCTGTAATAATGCCTGGGCAGTTTGGACCAATAAGTTTCATAGTGTTTTTATTGGCATAGGCTTTGGCAATTTGAATATCTTTGACAGGCGCACCTTCTGTTATGGCAATGCACAGTTCAATCCCACATGAAGCAGCTTCCATAATAGCATCAGCTACAAATCTCGGAGGAACAAAGATTAAACTTACGGTTGCTCCTGTGGCTTCTTTGGCTTCTTTAACGGTATTAAAAACAGGCAAGTTTAAGTGGCTTGTACCTCCTTTATACGGCGTAACTCCACCGACGATTTGTGTGCCATATTCAATACATTGTTGAGCATGGAAAGTGGCTTCTTTTCCTGTAAATCCTTGTACGATAACTTTGGTGTTTTTATTAATTAAAATAGACATCGTTTCCCCTTACAATTTTGAAGCTTCAACGGCTTTTTTCGCACCATCTTCTAAAGAAGTTGCCACAATAATATTTGAAAGATTAGCATCTTTGAGTATTGAAGCTGCAATGTCAGCATTCGTACCATCTAAACGAACCACAATGGGAACATTGACGTCCACATTTTGACACGCTTCTAAAATACCATTGGCAATTCGATCACATCGTACAATCCCTGCAAAAATATTGACAAAAATGACCTTGACATTGTCATCTTTTAAAATCAGTTCAAATCCTTTGGCAACACTTGTGCTACTTGCGTTTCCACCTACATCTAAAAAGTTTGCAGCATTTCCCCCTTCATAATGAATAATATCCATCGTTGCCATGGCAAGTCCAGCACCGTTGACCATACAACCAACATTTCCATCAAGTTTGATGTACGACAATCCATACTTTTGGGCTTCTTGTTCTTCTTTATTTTCTTGACTTATATCTCTCATGGCTTCGATGTCATCGTGTCGAAATAGTGCGCTGTCATCTAATCCCATTTTTCCATCTAAGGCTAAAAATCGGTTGTCGTCGGTTTTAACTAAAGGATTGATTTCGATAAGTTCAGCGTCATCTTCAATGTAAATTCGATAGAGTGTTCGAGCAAAAGCAATAAAAGCATTGATGTCTTCTTTGAAAATTCCCAGTTCAAATGCCAGTTCTCGCCCATGAAAATCTTTAAAACCAATTGATGGGTCAATAGGAATCTTTTTGATACTTAAAGGGTTTTCTAAAGCCACTTTTTCGATTTCTACACCACCTTCTCGTGAACCCATCATAACAGGCATCTCTATACTTCTGTCTAAGGTGATTCCCAAATAGGCTTCATATGCAATCGTTACACCCTCTTCAATATAGATTTTTTTAACAACAATTCCCTCAGGACCAGTTTGTTTGGTCACTAGTGTCATTCCTAAAAGGTCGTGGGCATATTTTTTGACCTCTTCTAATGAATTTGCGATTTTAATACCACCTGCTTTTCCACGTCCGCCTGTATGAACTTGAGCTTTTAGAACCCATTTTTTTCCGCCCAATTTTTTAGCACATTGCAGTGCTTCAACAACACTGTTGGCTAAAAATCCCTTAGGTGTGGGCAAATAGTACTTACGGAAAATTTGCTTGGCTTGATATTCATGGATATTCATAGGCGCTCCTTATTTTTGGGTAATGCAAATGGCAGTTTCACAAGGGTGGGCATCGGTAATTTTACCGTGTTGTGAAGTGTACAAAATTCCCCATTTGTACATTTCAGTCAGAACGGGTTTGAGTTGTTGACCAATTTGGCTTAAAGAGTAAACCACTTTAGGAGGAACTTGAGCAAATACTTCACGATTGATGATATGTTTTTCTTCGAGTTCTTTGAGTTTTATGGTTAAGGTTTTTTGAGTAATTTCGCTGATGGTTTCGTGTAAGTCTTTAAAACGTTTTTCTCCATCAAGTAAGTGCCAAATGATGGCAAGTTTCCAACGGTCATTAAAAATATCTAAGGTTACTGCCACAGAACATTTATACTCTTTATCATTAATGTAGTACATTACTCTCCTTTTTTTGCTAAAATATTATAACATAAAATTCTATTACTTACCTAAAGTAAAGTAAGGGTGAATTAAGTTTGTTAGAACTATAATTTTAAAAAATCATTAAAAGGAACAGGGATGAAAAACGTCTTGATTATCAATGGTCATCAGTATTATGATGTGGTTGCCCGTGGTGAATTAACTCAAAAGATTATCAATAAAGCCGATGAATTTTTGACTTCAAATAAATTTGAAGTCAAACATACCCATATTGAAAAAGGGTATGATATAAACGAAGAAGCCCAAAAACTTATTTGGGCTGATTATATAATTTTTCAATACCCCGTTTATTGGATGGGTACGCCTTGGATTGCAAAAAAATATTTTGATGAAGTATTAACTCAAGGAAAGCATTACGCCAGTGATGGACGAAGCAGAGATGATGCTTCTAAAACTTACGGAAGTGGTGGACTTTTAAAAGGAAAATATATGCTCAGTTTGACGTACAATTGTCCTATAAGTGAATTTGACAACAAAGCAGGATTTTTTGATGGCTTATCGTTAGATGAAGCCAATATGGCAACTCATAAAATATTTCAATTTTGTGGACTAACCCCGATGCAAACTTTTTCAATCCACGATATTTTTAAAGGGGATTTGAATTTAGAGCAAGAACTGTCAAAATTTGAAGCTCTTTTAAAGAAAAACTTTTTATAAAAGGAGAACCATGCAATTTACCTATCAAAACCCAACGTTAATTGAGTTTGGTCAAAAAACAATCGCTAAAATTGCCTCTCTTATACCTTCTAAAGCCAGAGTTTTAGTCGTATATGGTGGGGGAAGTATTAAGAAAAATGGTGTCTATGACCAAGTGGTTGCTGCTTTAAAAAATCATACATTTTTTGAATTTGGTGGAGTTGAACCCAATCCAACAAAAGAGACTTTAGACAAAGCCATTGTTTATGCACGAGAAAAAGATGTGGATTATGTTTTGGCTGTAGGAGGAGGTTCTGTTGTAGATGGCTGCAAATATATTATCAATGCATTTTATCACCAAGGGGATGGTTGGGATTTACTTGAAGGAACATTTCAGCCTTCAAAAGCGTTGCCTTTGGGTGTTGTTTTAACCCTTGCCGCAACAGGAAGTGAGTCAAATACGGGTTCAGTTATTACCAAAAAAGCAAGTAAAGAAAAACGGTTTTTTCATTCACCTTTTTCGTATCCACAATTTGCCATTTTAGACCCAGATGTTTTAAAAAGTTTGGATGACAGACAACTTGCCAATGGGGTTATTGATGCCTTTGTACATACGTGCGAACAATATATTACAACCAAACATAACGCTTTGGCACAAGATTATTATGCAGAAGGGATTTTAAGAGGTTTAGTGGAATTAGCAAACAGTTACACGAAAAGAGACGACATTTGGTATGCCAACTTGATGTGGCTTGCCAATCAAGCACTTAATGGTCTCATTGGTTTAGGTGTTCCTCAAGATTGGGCAACGCATTTTATTGGGCATGAGCTAAGTGGTTTGTATGGCATTGATCATGCACGAACTTTAGCGATTATACAACCCAATCTTTTACGAGAATTGATTGATGAAAGAGGTGAAAAGTTATTGCAAATGGGTGAAAATGTATTTAAAATGAGTACAAAAAATCCAAATGATGTTATTGATAAAATTGAAACGATGTATAAAGATTTGGGGGTTAATTTAGAACTCTCTTCGTATACTCAAGATACTGATATTAATGAAAAAGTTACCACTCTTTTAACCAAACATGGGTTTACTCATTTTGGATATAATGGCAGTGTAAACAAAGAAATGGTTGAAAAAATATTAAATAAATCACTCTAAAGGAGAAAGTATGGATAAAACGTTTGAACAAGCCATGGATTTTAGACACGCGTGTAAAGTGTTTGATGAGAGTAAAAAAATAAGCGACGAAGATTTACGCTATATTTTAGAAGCAGGGCGAAAATCTCCCTCTTCGTTTGGTATGGAAGCGTGGAAGTTTTTAGTTATTACCAATGAAGCGTTAAAAGCAAAACTTCGACCTGCTTGTTGGGACCAAGTGCAAATCACATCGTGTTCTCATTTGGTGGTGATTTTAGCAGGTATCAATAGCGTAAGACCGCAATCGGGTATCCCTTTGAAGAGATTTGCCCGACGTAATATGCCTCAAGAGAAACTTGAGTTTTATTTGAACTTATATGCGTCTCATTTGGAAGATACCTTAAGAAACGATGAGAATATCTATTCTTGGACAGCACGACAAACCTTTATTGCTGCAGGAAATATGATGACAGCAGCGGCAGTAAAAGGAATCGATTCTTGTCCCATTGAAGGATTTGAAAAAGAGAAAGTGGAAGAGATTTTAGGTTTGGATAAAAGCCAATATCGATTATCTTTGATATTGCCTTTTGGATACAGAATCAATCCTCAATCGACGCAACTTCGAGTTCCATTGGAAGAGGTTGTTGAGTTTATCAAATAAAAAGTCAGTTTCTGACTTTTTATTGTTAATGAGTTTAGGTAAAATATGAAAGATTTACAAAAAGTGGCGTACCACCTGAGATATGAGTACTATAATGTGTATGAAAATAAAGAATCAAAATGGCATGAAAAGTACAAACATCACCGACTTTATCCTGTCGTTGTTGAGAGCTTTAATTACCGATTCCATGAAATTGGTCAAATAATGCCCACTCTCTTGGAAAAACTGAAATAATTTTGATGCTTAATGGTACCAGTAAAGCATAAGTGGGATATAAAAGAGTGAAACTAAAGTTGAAATAAAGACGGCAAGTGACATTTTTTCGGGTTTTACATTTAAAATAGTGGCAATCGCAACGGTATTGCCTGCTAAAGGAACAATACTAAAAATAAACATGACCCCATACAATTCAGGGTTTAAAACTCCCCATACGGTTTTATCTAAAAAGATAAATATCAAAACAAGTACGGGCCAAACAATAAATTTAACTCCTAAAGCTAAACCAATAAATTTAATATCAAAACCACCAGAGGTTTTAAGGTGTTCCATTCCCATTCCTAAAAGCATCATGCCTAAAATCGCATAAGCACCTTTTAAATAAGTGGTATATTCCATAAACATTTCAGGAATTTTAAAGCCCAGTAAATTTAACGTAATGCCTAAGATAAACGCATGAAGAACAGGAAGTTTGATGACTTTAAGTAGGCTTTGTGTGAGAGTAAAATTGCTTTTTGCTGTAATATAGTAGCCAATGGAGTTTTGATATAAAATCGATGCTAATACCGTAAAAATAAAAACATCCACCATCGAAGGTGAGAGAAATAAAATGGCAACGGGAATCCCTAAATTCCCAGTATTACCTGTGGCAACACTAAAAGCAAGAACGTTAGCAGAGTTGTCTTTAAATAGTTTATAAAAAATAGGCAAACATATAAAGGCAATCGCCACACTTAGGGTAAAAAAGAAAGCAGGTAAAAAAAGAATGGATGGGCTTATTTCAATACTTATTGTGGCATTAAAAACAATTAAAGGGGCTAAAATAAAAAGCAATATTTTAGCAACAGTTTGCTTATCGCAATTAAAAAATTTGGTACTGAAAAAGCCTAAAAGAACACTCAAATAAAGCGGTAAGATTTTACCCAGTAAGGTGAAAAAAACGGTCATCAAAAGCCTTAAATATTTTTATAAATGGTATCAAAAAACTGTGTAAAAGTTATGTAATGAGGATGACTTTACTCTTGATATGGTATAATCCGCGATATTTAAAAATAAGGTCACATTACCAATGGATAACTCAAATGTTAAAACACAAAAATTTATACTGAAATTTTTTCCTGAAATTATGATAAAAGGCAGCAGTGCCAAACGACAAATGATTGCTCAACTCAATGGCAATGTACAAAAACTTTTAACACGTATTTCTCCTGAGATTAAAACCAAAAAGTTTTTTGACAAAATTGAAGTCGTTTGTCCAATTGAAGTGGTAACGGAAGTTCGAATTAAACTATTGGATACCCCAGGCGTTGAACAAGTTTTAGAAGCCCTTCAATTTGATGAAGTAACGACGTTGGATCAAATTAAAACCATCGTTAATGAGGTGATGGCAAAAGAGATTCAAAACAAACGTTTTGTTGTTCGAGTTAAACGTTCAGGCACCCATCCGTTTAAATCTCCACAAATTGAACAAACCGTTGGGGGATTTATGTTGGCAAAAAATCCAAGCAGTCAAGTAGACTTACACAATCCCGAAGTTACAATTAAAGTAGAACTCAATAACAATCAACTGAACATCATTTTTCATACATACAAAGGCTTAGGAGGTTTTCCTTTAGGAACGCAAGGGGATATTTTATCACTCATGTCGGGAGGATTTGACTCTACCGTTGCCAGTTATTTGACGATGAAAAGAGGAATTAAAACGCATTTTATTTTTTTTAACTTAGGTGGAATTGCCCACGAAATAGGAGTAAAACAAGTGGCGTTTTATTTGTGGAACAAATTTGGTTCATCACATAAAGTCTCTTTTATTTCAGTTCCTTTTGATGATGTCGTAACGGAAATATTTAACTCAACATCGGAGTCATATATGGGAGTTACGCTTAAACGATTGATGCTAAAAGCCGCAGAAAAAATTGCCGATGAGATGAAAATCGATGCTTTACTCACAGGAGAAAGTGTGGCACAAGTCTCCAGTCAAACATTGCGTAATCTAGCACTCATTGACCAAGCTACCAACAAGTTGGTTTTGCGTCCTTTAAGTACGATGAATAAACCAGAAATTATGAACATCGCCAATGAGATTGGTACACGACGATTTGCTGAAACCATGCCAGAATATTGTGGTGTAATTTCTAAAAATCCTGTTACCCACGGCTCTTACGACAGAATGGGAAAAGAAGCTGAAAAATTCAATTATGAAGTGTTGGATAAAGCAGTTGAAAATGCTGTTACGATTAACGTGGCAGATATTGTCGCAGATATCAATGAAATAGGGCAAATCGAAACCGTATCGGATATTTCAAGTGGAAAATACACCATCATTGATATCAGACAAGGCGATGAGTGTATTCAAGCTTCGTGCGAAACGATTAAGATTCCTTTTCACCAACTTAAAAGTCAATTTGCCAAATTGCCCCAAAACAAAGAGTATCTGTTTTATTGCGATAAAGGAATTTTAAGTCAGCTTCACGCTCAATATTTACGAGATGCGTTAAATTGTGAAAATATTAAGGTCTATCGACCGAAGAACAGTTGTACTCTTTTATAATTGTATTTTAAAATAGATACTTTTAGTATTGACATTGTAGATATTTTACACTATACTAATAGTATCTAAAAATAAATACTAAGGAGTTGTATGAATTCTCCATTTCCCTATGAAAGACTTCCAAATACAGATGAATTTTTTGGACGAATAAAAGAGTTAGAAAAACTCTCTACAATTGTAAAATACTCAAATAATCTTTTAGTTCACTCAAAAAGAAGAATGGGTAAAAGCTCACTCATAAAAACATTTTTTGAACAAAATACAGAAGATTATCTTTGTATTTATGTGGATATTTTTGATATTACTTCAAAAGAAGATTTTGCACAACTGCTTTTAAAAGCTTTGGCAAATGCAGGAAAATTTGATTTAAAAACAGCAATCAAAAACCTAACTTCACTTTTTAAAAGAGTTCGAGTTGAACCCACAATTGATTCAAATACTTTGGAATATTCAATCAAACCAATCGTGGCAACGTTAAGTTTTGAAGAGATGTTTGAAGATTTTTTCAACTCTTTAAATGAGTTATCAAAAACCAAAAAAATCATTTTAGCCATCGATGAATTTCAACAAATAGCCAATATCACAGATGTAAAACTTGATGCCATGATGAGAAAATATATTCAAGAAAGACAAAACATCTCTTATGTTTTTTTAGGTTCAAAAAGACACTTATTGACTTCTCTTTTTGAATATAAAGCTCCACTTTATGAATTAGCAACTCACTTTGAACTAAAGCCTTTAGAGCTAGAATCTATTTTTGAGTATTCAAAAAAATATTTGGATTTAAGCCTTGAAATGTGTCAATATGTGTATGAAAGGAGTGATGGTGAAACAAAAATGATTCAACAAATCTTGCATCTTTTATACATCCAAAAAGAAAAAACTATCACAAAAGAAAGCATAGATACAGTGATAAAAGAGATAATAAACTCAAAAGATTCAAGCTATAAACTTTTATTCGATACTTTAGGAAATAACCAAAAAATTGCCCTAAAAATAGTAGGAATCTATAAAAGTGGAGTTTTTGCCTCATCGATTTTAACTCAATATAATATCAAAAAACAAACCTTGCAATCTTCAATCGATACTTTATTAAAAAAAGAGTTAATCGATAAAGAAGATGACAGGTATTTTATTCCTGATAGAACATTTGAGCTTTGGGTTGAAGCGATGTAATATGAGTGTTGAAATAACGCTAAATAATCATATGACGAAAAACACTTAATTATTTTTACTACAGATTACTATTAGTAATTTTAGGGTATAATCGCGGCATAATAACAAGAAAAAGTGAGTAATATATGGTTCAAACGGTAAATTTAAAGAAGGCTTTTGGTGCAAGAGTTTTGTTTCAAGACATCAATTTAAAATTAGATGGTGGAAAACGATACGGACTTATTGGTGCTAATGGAGCAGGAAAAACAACATTTTTAAAAATTCTTTCAGGACAAGAAGAAGCCACAGAGGGTGAAGTACAAGTTCAAAATGGTAAAAAAATTGGAACATTAAGTCAAAATCAATTTGCTTATGAAGAGTTTTCAATTTTTGATACGGTTCTTTTAGGAAACAAACGACTCTACGATGCAATCAAAGAAAAAGAACGATTGTACATGGAAGAGTACACCGATGAAATTGGTGAGAGACTCGGCGAGTTAGAGATGATTTGTTGTGAAGAAGACCCCACTTATGAATACGATATTAAAATTACAAAAATTTTAGAAGATTTAGGCTTTCCTGCCTCACAACAACAAGATTTGATGAGTACCATTACAGGGGGAGATAAATTTAAAGTGCTTTTAGCGCAAGTGTTATATCCAAAACCGGATGTATTGTTCTTAGATGAGCCTACGAACAACTTGGATATTGAAACCATTGGTTGGCTGGAAAATCAACTTCAACACCACGATGGTACAATGGTTGTTATCTCTCACGACAGACACTTCTTAAATGCAGTATGTACACACATTTTAGACGTGGACTTTAAACAAATCAGAGAGTTTACAGGAAATTATGACGATTGGTATATTGCTTCAACCTTGATTGCCAAACAACAACAAGCTGATGTCAATAAAAAACAAAAAGAGAAAGAAGAGCTTGAAAAATTTATTGCACGATTTAGTGCCAATGCGTCTAAAGCAAAACAAGCCACTTCACGACAAAAACAACTTGATAAACTTGACGTGGGTGCTATTGCCGTTTCGAGCAGACGTGACCCATCTATTATTTTTAAACAAAAAAGAGAAGTGGGTAAAGAGTTATTAAGCGTAAAAAATGTTTCTAAATCGTACGAGGGTGAAGTGGTATTAAACAATGTCTCTTTTACCGTTGAAAAAGATGACAAAATTGCTTTGATTGGACCCAATGGTATTGGTAAAACCACACTATGTGAAATTATGATGGAAAATATCAAACCCGACAGCGGTGAAATCCACTGGGGTGCAACGATTCAAAATGGATATTTCCCACAAAATGCAACGGATATTATCAAAGGTGATATGACTTTATACGATTGGTTGAGAAGTTTTGACCGAGATGCTGATATTTCAGAAATCAGAAACTGCTTAGGACGAATGTTGTTTAACGGACAAGAACAAGAGAAAAAAGTCAATGCGTGCAGTGGGGGAGAAAAGCATCGAATGATGTTATCAAAGATTATGCTTGAACAACCCAATTTTATGATTTTAGATGAACCCACCAACCATTTAGACCTTGAAGCCATTATTGCTTTAGGTGAGGGGTTATTGGCGTATGCGGGTTCTTGTATTTGTGTGTCACACGACAGAGAGTTGCTTGATGCGTTTGCAAACAGAATTATTGAGATTCAAAAAGATGGGTCAATTGTAGATTTCAAAGGAACGTATGAGGAATTTTTAGAGTCAAAAGCTGTGTAAAACAGCTTTTGATAAAGTCTTACCCGATATGAGTAAGACTTTTGGCATTAATTCTTGCCTCTTTTCTTCTTATGGCATCGTTATAGCGTCGTTTATCATCTTCTGTTTCAAGTTCTAATTTTGGAACAGGGGTTGGTTTCCCATCTGCGTCAACAGCAATCATGGTAAAGTAACATACATTGGTGTGTTTTCGTGTTTTTTCTTTAATGTCCTCAGAGATAACTTTAATCCCAATCTCCATAGATGTTCTACCCGTATAATTTACAGAAGCATAAAAGGTTACCAGTGAGCCAATTTTAATGGGATGCTTAAATAACACCATATCAACTGAAAGTGTAACAGCATAATTTCCTGTATATCGTGCTGCACAGGCATATGCCACATGGTCCAGCATTTTTAAAATTTCTCCCCCATGAACATTGGTGCCTGAAAAGTTCGCTTTATCAGGAGTCATAAGAAGCGTCATTGTCAAATCTTTTGATCTTTGAGGCGTAATCATTGTTTTTCCCTTTATCTTAAAATTACTTTAATAATATTATTGACAACTGGATAAAATGAAGCTTAATATTGCATAAAATCCAATTTATTGTTACAGAGTGTTACTTATTATAATTAATTCTAAAATATAATAAAAAATATTGTACAATTATTAAGACTTCGATGAATAAAAATAAGGAAATTTTATGAAAAAAAAGATTCAACAATTCAGTTTTTTAATCTTCTTATTTATTCTTTTTTTTACCCTTTTAAATATGGTCATTTTCCCATTATTGACTTCAAATACGATTAAAAACAGTTTCATAATCATTTTTTCTTTTTGGTTTATTATGATAGTGTTTTTGTATTTAATCAGTAAAGTGCACAGAAAACATAACAAGGAAGAACATGTTTAGTATTTACACCATTGTTTCATTCTTTTTAGTCTATATGTTGGCTCTTTTTATCACAGCATATGTGATTGAAAAAAAGGACTATAACAGTAAAATTGCGTCTTCTTCTTTGATATATGCTCTTTCCTTGACAATTTATTGTACGGCTTGGACGTATTATGGAGGAGTGGGAAAAGCCGTTAACAGTGGTTTTGTTTTTTTAGCTGTTTATTTGGGTCCTACGTTAATTATATTTTTATGGCCACTGTTACTTAAAAAACTCATACGCATTAAAAATCTTTATAAGATAACCTCGATTGCGGACTTGATTTCAGCTCGTTATGATAAATCGCGGCTTGTTGGTGCGATTGTAAGTATCACTGCACTTATTGGAACGGTGCCTTATATCTCCATTCAATTAAAGTCATTGATTACTTCGATTAATATTTTAACCGTTCAAGATTATGAAATTAAACAAGAAACCACCTTTTTAACCAGTGATACCGTAGGGTTTGTTATTGTTTCTTTAATGATTTTTTTTACCATTATTTTTGGACTGCGTAAGGTTGATCCCAGTGAACGTCATCAAGGAATGATGGTCATGGTGGCAGTTGAATCGATTATTAAACTCCTTGCCATTATTATTGTGGGTGTCTTTGTGACATACGTTTTATTTGATGGGTTGGATGATATTTTTTCCAAAGCGTATGAAGCCCGTATCTATTCTGATTTGATTTCACAGCAAAACAGCAGTACTTCATTTTCCAATTGGTTATCGGTTTTAATTTTATCCATGTTTGCTGTGATGTTTTTGCCCAGACAATTTCATGTCAGCGTGGTTGAAAACTCCAATGAAAATCATATCTATAAAGCCATGTGGATTTTTCCTTTGTATCTGTTTTTAATCACTTTTTTTACGGTTCCTATTGCATTGGGTGGGGTTTTATCCAGTGATTCTAAAACATTAATTGATTTTTATGTCTTAACCTTACCTTTGAAAAGTGAAAACAGTTTTGTGGCTTTGGTGGCATTTATTGGAGGATTTTCTGCATCTACGAGTATGATTATGATTACGTCCATGACCATGTCGGTGATGATCAGTAACTATTTAATTTTACCTTTAATAGACTCGTATGAACCTTTAAATTTTTTAAAAAAGCGTATTTTGCTTTTGCGTTGGGTTATTGTGGCATTTTTTATTTTTGCTGGGTATTTGTTCTATATTTTTGTGATCAAAAACTATTTATTGGTTGATGTGGGTTTGATTTCATTTGCTGCCATTTTACAGTTTGTTCCTGTTTTAATTGGTGGACTGTTTTGGAAAAGTGGCAATAAAAAAGGCGCCATTGCTGGAATGCTTGCAGGATTTGTGATTTGGTTCTTTACGCTTATTATTCCACAATTTGTCAATACCGATTGGATTGATGGTGCCATTTTAACCAATGGATTGTTTAATCTTTGGTTCTTAAAACCTTTAGAACTGTTTGGTTTAAGCAACTACGATATGCTCACACACTCACTGTTTTGGTCAATGTTTTTTAATATCAGTTTTTTTGTACTTTTTTCTTTATTTACCAAAAAATCCAACGATGAAAATAAAGTAACCGATGATTTTGTCGATATCTTAAGAGTGCAAGAGAAGTTTGAAGTTACGCAAGAACTGAGTAATCATATCGATTTATATCAAAAACTTCGAAGATATAAAAAGATTTTAAACGAATATTTTAAAGAAGAAAAAAGTGAACAAATTTTGAATTTAATTTTAAAAGAGTTAAATTTTGGAAATCGTTCCATGATAAATATCTTAGAGTTAGCCAAATTACATGGACAAACCGAAAGAACGCTTTCGGGAACCATTGGAGCAGCAAGTGCGCATAATGTTATGGAAAAGAGTGAACTTTTTTCTAAAAAAGAGTCAAAAGAACTCTCAAATGCTTATGCCAATGTCTTATCAAAAATGAAAATTACTCCCAAAGAGTTTAATGAAAAAATCAATTTTTATGAAGAAAAAGAGAAGTTGTTGGTACGTCATTCTCAACAATTGCAAGAAAAAATCAATCAACTTGACAGTGAAATTAAGGCAAAACGCATTGCACAACAAGAGATACGTCATCTTAATGAAAATCTTGAAAGAAAAGTTGAAGAAAGAACCTTAGAGCTTAAACAATCCATGGAAAAACTTGAACGAACACAAGAACATTTAATCGAGAGTGAAAAACTTGCCAGTTTAGGTGGTTTGGTTGCGGGTGTTGCGCATGAAATTAATACGCCTGTGGGATTGAGTTTAACAGGGATTACGCATTTTAGTGATATAACAAAAAAACTTAAAAAAGATTATGAAGAAGATAACTTAAGTGAAGAAGAGTTTCAAAACTACATAGAGATTGCTTATAATTTGGCACATACCATACGCTTAAATTTGGAAAAAACAGCGCAATTGGTCAAAAGTTTCAAGCAAGTGGCTGTGGATCAAAGTCTTGAAGAAAAAAGAGAGATACAACTGCATAAATACATCGATGAAGTGGTATTGAGTTTGCAAAATAAACTCAAACAATCCAAAGTGAGTGTTGAAGTCAGTTGTTCCAATGACTTAAAGCTTTCTACTTATCCTGGTGATATTTCTCAAATTCTAACCAATTTAATTGTCAACTCTTTAATGCACGGTTTTGATAAAAACATGGAAGGTAAAATCAATATTGACGTCAAAACACTAAACAATGAAATTGTTTTGGTGTATAAAGACAATGGTAAGGGAATTAAAAAAGAGCATCTTAAAAAGATTTATGAACCTTTCTTTACGACAAACAGAGAAGGCGGTGGAACAGGTTTGGGGCTTAATATTATTTACAGTTTAGTCAATAAAAAACTCAATGGAACAATTACGTGTGAGAGTCAAGAAGGCAAAGGAGTGACCTTTACTGTGAAATTGCCTCAAATTGATTCAATGCAATAAAGAACAACAATAAAAGTGTTAAAATAGTGTTAAAACAGCAGAGGAAAGAATGACCAATAAAAATATCAAATACCAGTTAGACCACTTACCCCTTTTGCCTGATATTGTTCAAGAGTTTAGATTTCTTAAACGAAATCATCCTCAAGATTTTGACAAATATATTACGCTTATTAACAAAGATTCCATTGGGTGTTCTAAAGTCTTAAAAGTGATTAACTCAAAGCCTTTTTGTTTTGATCACTATATTGATACTCCCACTAGAGCCATTAATTTATTGGGAATTAATTTTACCCATGCTGTGTTGTTGTATGAGCATATTAAAAACTCTTTTAACAATGATTTATACGCGTATGGAAGTAATATATTGGAGTTTGATTTAATTGCCTTATATTCAACCAAAGTGGCATTAAAATGGATTGATTCAACAACCTGTAATGACAGAGAAAAACTTATTTTACCCATGTTAATCAATGACATTGGAAAATTTGTTATCTCTTCTGTTTTAAGAAAAGAAGATAAAAGTGATCATTTTTATGATTTGGTAAACTCTTCGGTGAATATTCCCAGCATTGAAAAGAGTGTTGTAGGAGCAACATCTTCAGAAATCAGTGCATATATTTTTAAAACGTGGAAATTTAACAATGGTTTAGTAAAAACCATATTTTACATGGATAATCCTCTTGATGCCAAAGAGAATCAAAAAGTCATTATGCAACTTCATGCGATAAAAACCATTTTTAATATCAACTCGCCCATGGACAAAAGTTGCATTAATTTGGCATTTGAAAAGCTAAAAGGATTAGACTTTAATGTGAAGAAACTAAGAACTATCTTAGAAGAAATAGAAAATGACTTTTTAAGTGCATATCAAAAGATTAGGAAATAAAGAATGGAAAATTTAGATAATGCTGTAGAATTGATGGAGATGTCCAAAAAAATGACCATCCTTTTTGTGGAAGACAGCATCGCGTTACAAAAACAGATTGAACGATTATTAAGTAAACTATTTAAAGAAGTCTATGTGGGCTCAAATGGGGAAGAGGGCTTGGCTTTATTTAAAAAATATAATCCCGATGTTGTTTTGACGGATTTAACTATGCCAAAAATGAATGGGCATGATATGATTGATAAAATTAAAGAAATCAACCCCGATGTGGAGATTATTATTTTATCGGCACACTCAGACAGTGATAATTTGATTCGTTCTTTGCATATTGGAGTGAGTGACTTTATTCAAAAACCTGCTAATATTGGAAAAATGATAACCGTTTTTTTAAAAGTACTCTCTAAAATCAAACGTAAAGACTCTTATTGTAATACCGATTGTCAAATCGAAATAGAAGAAAAAAGCAGTGAAATATTGGAATTTGTTTATAAAAATGATATTCATATTGATTTGGTCAATCACTATCGAGGGGTTCCTATTATTAACAGTGCCAAGATTTTATCTCTTGGAACACATGATGTGCTTCTTAAAACCAATCAAATGCAACTTATGGCGATTCGTTATGAAAACGGTACGACGTTGGATTCTTCTCTTATGAGTAAAGACGTAGATTGCAAACTTCTTGGGTATAATATTGATACGAATGAAGTTCGCTTACAAATTGTCAAAGTCTATTTTCCTCCTTTTAAAAAAAGAGAAGAGGTGAGAGTTGAACCCGATAAAGAGTTTAAAGCCTATTTAGTGTTTAATGAGAGTAAAACAGAGATTACAGTGATGGATTTATCGACAAAAGAGATTATATTCAAAGCCAAAGAGTTGTCTTTTAATGTTAAAAAAGATGATATCGTAACGCTTGAATTGGTGTATAAATATTTTACACACAGTGAGAGTTTAAAAGAAGAAGAGTTTATTCGATTGCTTTTAAAAACCAGAGTCTACAAAATTAAAGAAAATGGCGATGTTATTGTTATTGTTATTGATCCCACCCAAATCAATAATTTACAAAAATATGTCGTAAACAGAGAGATGGAATTGTTAGAAGAGTTTAAAACCATGCCCTTTAAGCATTAGGATAAATAATGAAATTGATGAATAAAACTGCCATTTTAGGGTTCTTTTTTATATTGATTTTTTCCATTATTATTTTAATGGTTATTTATATTAATTCAACCTATGAAGCCAGTAAGCAGTTATTGCAAAGCACGATTCATCAAGAAGCCAAAAGTCATTTTGAAAATATTAAAATGTTTCGAGCTTGGAACTCCATGTACAATGGCGTTTATGTGAAATCCAATCATCAAATTCAACCCAATCCGTATTTAAAAGAGAATCATATGTACAGCAATAACAATGAATTGCTGATTCGAATCAATCCTGCATGGATGACACGACAAATTGCTGAAATGATGAATACCCAAACCAAATACAAATATAAAATCACCAGTTTAAACCCTTTAAATCCTGTAAATTTGGCTGATGATTTTGAAAAAGAAGCACTGGAATATTTTGAAAAAAATAAAGACAAAGAGTACTTTACTCGTATTGACCACAATAAAAGTTTGTATGAATTGGTGGGTAAACTGATTGTTGAACCCTCTTGTTTACAATGCCATGAAGAACAAGGGTATCAAGTGGGTGATGTCAGAGGAGGGATTCGAGTAACGATTCCTATTTCTTTATATGAAAGCAGTCTTCAAAAACTAAAGTTTCATAAAAATGCTCAAATAGGGGGTATTTTGATTTTGTCGCTTATTGTTTTTGTTGTACTGTATTTTACCATTAACAGTTTTTATAAAAAGCAACGGCATCTTAATGAGTTAAAAGATAAATATAAAGAGCTTTACATTAATTATGATTTTGCACTCAATGCTTCAAAATTGGGGCTGTGGGACTGGAATTTAAAAGAGCAAACGGTCTTTTTTTCTCCCGAGTGGAAACGCATGTTAGGCTATGAAGATAACGAAATCTTAAATGCTTTAGAAGAGTGGGACAAACGAGTTCATCCGGATGATAAAGAAAAAGCCATCAATGATATTTTAGACAATCAAAACAAAAAAACAGAATATTATGAAAACATTCACCGACTTAAACACAAAGATGGCAGTTGGGTTTGGATTTTGGATAAAGGTAAAACGATTTTTGACCAAGAGGGCAATCCCATTCGTATGATGGGTGTTCACATTGATATTACCAAATCAGAAGAGTTGAAAATAGAACTTAACAAACTTAAAAAGATTATTGAACACTCTCCTTTATCAATTGTGATTACCGATGAAAATGGAGAAATTGAGTATGTAAATCCTTGGTTTTGTAAGGTTACGGGATACAGTGTTGAAGAAGCACTTGGTCAAAATCCACGCGTACTTAAATCGGGGTTTACATCGGCTTTAGAGTATGAAGAACTTTGGAAAACGCTTAAAAACAAACAACTGTGGAAAGGGCGATTTAAAAACAGACGAAAAGATGGAATCGAATTTTGGGAGAGTGCTATTATTACGCCTATTATTAATGAAAAAGGGCAAATTACTAATTTTTTAGCCATTAAACAAGAAATCACCAAAGAGATTTATTTGCAAGAAGAGGTTAAAACAAAAGATGAACTGATGATTTCTCAATCAAGACATGCGGCTATGGGTGAGATGGTTTCTTTAATTGCTCATCAATGGCGACAACCCATTGCGGTGGTTTCAATGATTGCCAACAATATGATTATGGATTTAGAATTTGGTGAAGTCAACAATGAAAATCTCAAAGAAGATGCTCAATCATTACTTGATCAAACACAATATCTTTCTCAAACGATTGATGATTTTAGAGACTTTTTTAAACCCGATAAAGCCAAAGAAGTTACCAAAATCAAAACCGTACTTTCTGAAACCATGAGTATTTTTGGAAAAGCATTGGAGAACAATGACATAACGCTTGTGGTGGATTGCAGTGATGACATAGAAATTAACATCTACAGTCGAGAGCTATTGCAAGTGATTATTAACTTGTTAAAAAATGCCAAAGAGGCTTTTGAAAACAAAAACATTAAAGACAAACGTATTGAAATTACGGTTCAATCTTTCTCTTCTTATATTCGTATTGAGATGTATGACAATGCTGCAAAGATTGATGAAAACATCAAAGAGCGTATTTTTGAACCTTACTTTAGTACCAAAGATGAACAAATGGGTACAGGCTTAGGCTTGTATATGTCAAAAACCATTATTGAAAAACATTTAGGTGGAAAATTGTGGTGTGAAAATAAAAACGAGGGCGTGAGTTTTTACGTTGATTTACCGACTAAAAGTAATGAGTAACCGGTAAAAAGTAACGAACAAAACACGCGTCACTCGTTACTGATTACTCGTCATTAAAGTAAGCATCTCTTGTTCGGTTAAGGTAGAAACGCCAAGTTCAATGGCTTTATCGTATTTACTTCCTGCTTCTTCACCGTAAATCACATAGTGTGTACTTTTAGAAACACTCGAAGCCACTTTTGCGCCTAAATTTTCCAGCTCTTTTTTGATAATTCCTCTGCTTTTGCTCATGGTTCCTGTTAGAACAACAGTTTTACCTTTAAACGGATTCTCTTTGACTTCAATTTTTGTTTCAACAGTCGGGTTAATAATAGCAATAAGTTTTTCTACGAGTTCTTTATTGACTCGCATAAATTCACAATAAGAGTTTGCCATTTGTTCCCCAATACCATCAAGCATAATCAGCTGTTCATACGTAACATTGACAACATTTAAACCAAACTCCAGACAAATTTGTTTGGAAGCCACTTCTCCAATATGTTCGATGCCTAACGCATTGATAATTCGATGAAGTGCTGTTCTTTTTGTATTCTCAATGGCATTAAGCAAATTATTGATTTTTTTAGCTTTAAATCCCTCTAAAGGCTCAAGTTTTTCATACGTTAAGGCGTACAAATCCAAAATATCATAAATGATTTTTTCATTGACCAGAAGCTCAACAATTTTATTGCCCAAACCATCAATGTTCATGCAGTTTTTAGAGGCAAAATAGATAATAGAATTGACCACTCGTGCAGGGCAGTCAAGGTTTTGACACTTGATTAATGTGCCTTCATCTAAAAGTTCACTCTGGCATTTTGGACATGAAGTAGGGCGAGAAATAGGAGTTTGTGTTCCATCTCGCCGTTCGCTTAAGACTTTGGTAATTTTAGGGATAATATCCCCACTTTTTATGATAATAACTTCATCATTAATTTGTAAGTCCAAACGTGCAATTTCATCAAAATTGTGTAATGTCGCTCGCTCAACGGTTGAACCATCAATGTGCGTAGGCTCCACAACTGCCACAGGGGTAATCACACCGGTTCGTCCTACTTGCAAAATAATCTCTTTGAGTTTAGTGGTTTTTTCAACGGCGGGAAATTTATACGCACATGACCATTTGGGATATTTAACGGTAAAGCCCAACTCCTCTTGGGTTTCTAAATCATTGATTTTAATCACCATTCCATCAAGCATCATCTCAATTGAATCTCGTGAAGCAATGATTTTATGATACAACTCTTCGATTTCTTCAATGTTTTCACACACTTTTTGCAAAGGAGGTTTACTAAATCCCAAAGAGTAAATGTACGCCATTTTTTCATGGTGTTTTTTATAGGGTAAGCTGTTTTGACCAATACCCCAAACATTAAAAAAGAGTTTTCGTTTAGCAGTAATGGAAGAGTCTAATTGTCGCAAACTTCCTGCTGCTGCATTTCGTGGATTGGCAAAAAGTGGTTCACCGTTTTGGAGTCGTTCTTGATTGATTTTTTCAAAATCACTCTTTTTGATGACCACTTCACCTCGTATTTCAATCAAGGATTGCTCTTTGATATGCAAAGGCACTGAAAAAATGGTTTTGACGTTATTGGTTACGTCTTCTCCAATGCTTCCATCACCTCTGGTAATGGCTTGTTTTAAAACACCCTTTTCATAGATGAGATTCATACTTGCCCCATCAAATTTAGGTTCACAATAAAATTCTAAATTTTCATTCACTTTTTTGGCACGATTAACCCAATCGATGAGTTCTTGAGTATTGAAAATATCTTCTTGAGACCACATTCTTGAAAGGTGAGAGGCTTTTTCAAATCCATCGAGTACAACTCCACCGATTCTTTGTGTAGGAGTATGCGGATGAACGTGAGTAGGGTGTTGTTTTTCGTAAGCTAGGATTTCACGATTGAGTTTGTCGTACTCTTCGTCACTGGCAATAGGGTTATCTTGTACATAATAGGCGTTAGCCCACGATATAAGGGTTTGAATTTTTTGATTGTACTGCTCTTGTGTCATTGGTTTCTCATTGAAGTTTTTTTGATGGTGAAATCTTATAATAATTTGACTTAGGGCTACAATAAGTCACTTTAGTAGTATTAAAAATATTTATGATACAATTTTGTGATATTACAACAACAGGATAAAGAATGACAGATAATAAGGAACAAGTAAAAGGCTTAACAATTTCGGCAAAGATGAAAATCTTTGGGATATTGATTTGTTTGGTTATATTTGGAGTGGGTATTTTCAAATATACTATTGCTACAAATGCAGATAAAAATTTTGATATTTATTCAAAAAAAGCCGTCGATGGAAAGTTTTTGGTTTTAGAAATTGGCAAAGAGTTAAACTACATTAGCCGCTGTACTCGTGATATTATGTTGGGCAATTCGTATGAAAGCAATATTGCCAAAATAGAAAAAAGTAAAAAGGTGATTGTTGAAGCATTTGAAGCCTTAAAGCAAACGGTTAAAAATACCCCCAATGAGGCAAAAAAATTGGCACAAATTGAAGAGTCAATGCAAAAAACAATTGCATTTGTTGACGATGGATATCAAAAAATGAAGTCCTTGCAAAACATTGAAAGAACTCCTGAAATACTTGCTTTAACCTATCAATCGTATAAAAAAGATGCCACTCCTTTGGCCAATGCGAGTCGTGATGCCTTTGAAAAAATTATTCAAACCAAAGAGAATGGTTTAAAAGTAAGAACCGAACAATATCATAAAGAGATGTCAAATTTAATCAATTTTATTTATATTGAATCCATCATTGTATTGGTTTTAATCATGGGATATTTAATTATATTAACCCGAAATATTACGGTCTCTTTGGATAAGTTTAAAAGTGGATTAATCTCTTTTTTTGATTTTTTGGATAAAAAAAGCCAAAACATTGAGCCAATTTCAATAAAAAGTAACGATGAATTTGGTCAAATGGCGTATTTGCTTAACAGCAATGTACAAAAAATTCAAACCAAACTTCAAGAAGAACAAACTCTTATTGATGAAGCTTCCGTTGTGATTGGTCGTGTTAAGCATGGTTGGTACAGTCAACACATACAAACATATACCTCTAATGAAACATTAGGCGTGTTAAAAGAGGGAATTAATGAAATGATCAGTGCCACAAAAGGACATTTTGTGGCGATTAATAAAACCCTTGAAGAGTATTCAAACTATAACTATACAAACAAATTAGAAGTAAAAGGCATAGAAAAAGGGGGTGTTTTTGAGATATTAATCAACGATATCAATAAAGTGCGTGATGCCATTAATGTAATGCTTCAACAAAGTAAACAAAACGGTGTTATGCTTGACCAATCGGCAACCACATTACTGGAAAATGTGACGGTTTTAGATAAATCTTCCAACGAAACAGCTGCCAGACTGGAAGAAACTGCGGCTGCTTTAGAAGAAGTTACGGGAAATATTAAATCATCAACACAAAAAATATCTCAAATGGCAACCATTGCCAACAGTGTTACTTCTTCTGCTAACAATGGAGAAAAACTGGCTTCAAAAACTGCCACATCAATGGAACAGATTAATGAAAAAGTGACGGCGATTAATGAAGCGATTAATGTGATTGACCAAATTTCATTTCAAACCAATATTTTAAGTTTGAATGCAGCCGTTGAAGCAGCCACGGCAGGAGAAGCAGGCAAAGGGTTTGCGGTTGTTGCTGCTGAAGTGCGTAATTTGGCGAGTCGAAGTGCCGAAGCTGCCAAAGAGATTAAAGCCTTGGTTGAAGATGCCAATATTAAAGCCAATGAAGGCAAAACCATTTCAGATGAGATGATTGAGGGGTATGTGCATTTAAACAATGATATTAAAAAAACGATTGATTTAATTTCTGATATTACCACGTCAGCCCAAGAGCAAAAAATTGGAGTAGAGCAAATCAATGATGCCATCAATAATTTGGATAAACAAACGCAAGAAAATGCAGCAGTAGCAAGAGTGGCTAATACGATAGCTCAAAAAACTTCAGAAATTGCAAAAGATATTTTGGAAAACACCAAAGAGAAGAAATTTGAGGAAAAACCCCTTACTAACTCAAAAATATCTTCGCACAAGGAAGATAAAACAAAAGAGCCTACCAAAGAAAACATTCCTCAAAAAACAAATGAGTCAAAAGAGGAAAAGCCAACCAATGACGAGTGGGAGACCTTTTAGTCTCTTGGCTTTGAGAGGTGCCCTTAAGAGCATTTTGCTATAATTTTATCGATTAAGATTATACGGAGAAAAAATGACGTACAGTGAGATTTTTATTTTGGGCTGGAATTTAAATGCCTTTATGTTTGTATTAAATTTACTTTTAGCCATTACGATTATCAAAGCCAATGATCCCGATGATTTGCAAAAGCAAAATGAGATACTGGGAAAACTTAAAGAGGAGTTTGACGCGTATTATCCCAACAGAAAATATGAAACACTTATTACTTACTTAGTGCCATTTACCGCTTTTTTTAGAATGAGTTTTAGGCTTATTGAAATGTTCTCTTTCTTTTCTCGAAATAAAGGCACTAAGATGTTCGATTTTATGGTTTATACATATGAACGTGATATTAATAAAGCGAAAGAAGTGAGTAGTGAATAGTGAATAGTGAATCAGACGATATGACTTTTGTCTGAGTACTGAACACTGAATTCTGAACTCTTAATACTTAGCACCTAACACCTAGCACTAATAACCAATTACCAATGACTAGTCACCAACTCTTGAAGTATTCCAAAATATTAGATATAATTCTTATAGATTAAAACTATAAAAAGGATATAGTATGATAACTTATGGTGTTACAGATATTCAAAATAAACCATCATTAATAAAAGCTATGGATGTAGCTCAAATTATTGATAAAAGAAAACATACAACATTGGGATATTTTATCTCTTCAAAATATGACAATCTTATTAAACCCATAATCGAAAAAATCGATAGAGAAGAAAAATTATCAAAACTTAAAAAACTAAAACAACACCAAGATTTAGAATTTTCAGAACTTGGAGTTGATGATGGAATTAAATAGAGGGGATATTGTTATTGTAAATCTTTATCCAAAAAAAGGTGATGAAGTAGGAAAAATTAGACCTGCAGTTATAATTTCAGGCAATGATGAAAACTCTATTTTAGATACCGTGATATTACTTCCTTTATCGACTGATTTAATCGATGATATGCAACCATACAGAATAAGAATTCAATCAAGAGAAGGTTTAAAGCAAGATTCAGATATTTTAATCAATCAAATAAGAACTCTTTCAAAAATAAGAATCAAAGAGAAAATTGCAAAACTTTCAAATGAAGAGTATGATTTGGTTATTGACGCACTTTGTAAGAATTTTCATTAAGTTACCAGTAGTGAGTAGTGAGTAGTGAGTAGTGAGTAGTGAGTAGTGAGTAGTGAGTAGTGAGTAGTGAGTAGTGAGTAGTGAGTCAGGCGATGTGACTTTTGTCTGAGTACTGAACACTGAATTCTGAACCCTTAATACTTAGCACCTAACACTAATAACTAATCACCAATCACAAATCACTAATTATCATTTCATGCACCCACTCAAACAGTTCTAACGTCTCTTGATAAAATTTAAAATTCTTATTGATAATTTTAGTGCTTAAAAATGTTTTATTGGGCTTGAATGTTGTGTATGCATATAAGCTATTAAATTGACTTAGATAGGCGTATTTATCTTCTTCTTTAAAGCCTTGAGGATATCTTTTAAAGTGTGGCTCAACGGTACAAATTCCTTTTTGATGTAGCTTTTCTAAAATCATATGCAATGCTTGGGCATTTTTCTCATTTTTTATATATTCTCGATATTTTTTTAGCAAGGGCGGCTTAAATGTCCGAATCCCCGTTGCTACGAAAACTTCACTTGAAGTATAGTGCATATAAAAGCTGGCACTTTGCATACGATGTGAACTGCCTTGCCAAAATAAAATCCCAATTTTTGTTTTGATAGGCGTTTTGTCATGAGAAAATCTTGTGTCTTTGTAAATTCTAAATAAAGAGCCAGAAACTTTGGGTAACGCTTGGATAAAAGGGGCAAGTGCAATTAAGTGCTCACCCATTTCTTCTACATATGCAATATTAGGTTTTAGTATGGTTTCTTCCCAAATATGACGATTGTTTTCAAACCATACTTTATTGTTGTTCTCTTTTATTTGGTCTAAAAAATCCAACCCTTCTTGCATAAATCCTAAAAAACCACTCACTTTTTACTTCTCACTTCTCACTTTCTCTCCCGTTACTTTTCACTCGTTACTTTTTTAACAACATCCAAAAGAATTTTATAGAGATTTTCAACCGAAGCAATCTCTACTTTTTCAGCTTTTGAATGAGGATTATGAATATTGGGACCAATAGAAGCTACGTTGAGTTTGGGATATTTTGCTTGAAATAAAGCACATTCAAGTCCAGCGTGAATAGCCTCTAAAGCAGCATATGGTGAGTGCTGTTGGTAAATTTCTAAAACGGTGTTGGTAAACTCATTGATTTGTGGTTTCCACGCAGGATATTTTCCACAAGTACTTGTTTCAAATCCATAATTCTTTAACATACACACCGTTTCATTTTGAATACGTTTAAGCTCATCATTGTCCATAGAACGTGCGCTTAACTCGATTTTTATTTCATCTATGGTTGTTTTGATTATCGCAAGATTAATTGACGTTAAAACCACATTTAAACTTTTATCAAACCCACGAACACCATTGGCAAAAGCATACATAAAATCAATCACATTGTCGTCATACAAACTTAGATGCTCGCTTTTCGTATCAATTTTTTCGATTTTCATTTGCTCATGTGTCGGTTTTGGTGCAGTATGTGAGGCAATAATGGCTTTGGCATTAACAGGAATAGAGTTAATACGCTCACCCCCATTGATATCAAGCAATTTTCCCTCACACTCTTTTATGCTTTGGGCTAAGAGTTTAAG
>Ga0265293_10000840_pt1 | contig 70810 bp, 70 predicted proteins | sample Munlanlewell138R_FD_192505 | JGI IMG/M metagenome (GOLD analysis project Ga0265293, IMG submission 192505) | Leachate microbial communities from a municipal landfill in Southern Ontario, Canada - Leachate well 138R | ecosystem: Engineered > Solid waste > Landfill > Unclassified | place: Canada... | reverse complement strand
TGTCGAAAATAACAGCGTTTACAACAATACAGTATCTGAATTTCTTCGTTTTCAATACAAGTTTAAACAAAACTAAAATCAATTTATGCTAAATGCACAACAGGTTTTGTAATATATTTTCATTCCGTGGTTATATTCTAACTTTAAGTTTTGTTTATCTAGTTGAATTATTTTATAAGTAATAGAGGGCATTCCTTCGATCTTAGTTTCTATAATGTCATCTTTAATAGTATATGTTGCTGTTATTGTGTTTTGAAACATAGTGGTTATTAAAATCCCATTTGGTTTAAATTCTTTAGTCTCTTTATAATCAGGTATTTCTGATCCATCATATTCTATTAAAAGATATGCTTCCCATTTCCCAATAATTTTTTCTTCGTTTGGAGCATTATCATCGTTTCCACAACTGGTTATAAAAATCAGACACAGAACTGTTAAAATTAAATGTAGTTTTTTCATAAAAAAATGTTTTTGAGTAAATGTTAAAGTTTATGTTTCGTAAATTAAGTGTTAAAAAAGATAGCAATAGTGTTTTTATAGTTCTAAATTATGTATATTTGGTTCTAAAATACAACAAGGATGAAATCGGTAGGAAACAAAATCAGAAAAATCCGTGAGCTAAAAGGATTTACTCAGGATTATATGGCATCGCAATTAGAGATTTCGCAACGGGCTTATTCCAAATTAGAAAAAGAAGAAATCAAACTCGACTGGCAACGCATCGAAAAGATATCGCATATTCTGGAAATAGACCCTGTAGATTTGGTATCGTTTGATGATAATCTGGTTTTTCATAATTCAACTCAATCCGGAAAAATTAATACAATCCATAATCACTTTCCTGATGAATTAAAAAAATCCTACGAAGAGCGTATCAGACATCTGGAAGAAGAAGTACGGTTTTTAAGACAACTGTTTCAAAAAGATCAATAAACCGTTTGCTATCTTACGGTTTATTTGTTAATAGACTGTTAAGGTTTTGAAATAGTGATTTTTATCAGTATTTTATTAAGTATTTATTGCGAAATTTACCTTGAAAATTAAACCCAACCAAATCAATGGAAAAATTTATAAAAATGACCTTTAAAAAAGAAAGCGATGCTTTCAAAGCTTCTCGAAAAATCAGGGAAGTGGTCAACGATTACGATATTTCGCTCAACGGAATCATCATCATTACCAAAGATGCCGAAGGAAACGCCGAGATCAACGATACTAAAGGAGAACGTATTCCTTTCACACTGGGTGGTGCACTTACCGGTTCTTTAATCGGTGTTTTGGGTGGTCCGTTTGGAGTGATCTGGGGGGCGTCATTAGGAATGCTTGCGGGGATGACCGGAGATATGATCCGCTCTACAGCGATTAAAAATAACTTGGATTTGCTGGTGCAACGCTTAGACAAAGATGCTACCTATATATTGATGTACAGCAACGAAATGTGGGAAACGCCGCTCAATGTTATTGCCAAAGAATGTAACGGAACGCTGGAGCGTTTTGATATAGAAGTAGTAGAGGAACTGTTGGAAGAAGAATATGAAAAAATAGAGCAGGAAATCGAAGAGAAAAAGCAAGCTTTAATGACAGTTGCTGAAGAACAGGAAAAAACGCGTTTGCAAGAAGAGTTGGATGCACTGAAAAAGAAACGCGGGGAATTAGGAAAGAAAATCCAGACCAAAACCGAAGCACAAAAAAAGCAATACAAAAACTGGGTTGCCAAACTGAAAGGCAAATACGATCAATGGCGTAATAAAGCAAAGGAAGAAATCAATGAAGAAGTAGAAGACTTCAAAGAGGATATGGCTGAATTTAAAGATGATGTCAAAGAGGAGTGGGAAGAGTTTAAAGGCAAGATGAAATAAGGGTTAATACAAAAAAACAATTGAATCCGAATTATAGAATGTTAAAAACATCTGTCGTAAAAACGGCAGATGTTTTTTATAGTTGTTGGATAGTGAAGCAGATAAACGTTGTTTTTTGTAAAAATAGCTCAACTATGTTTGCATAGTAAAATAAAATGCGTACTTTTGCACTCCCTTTATTGGGAATGGAATGTTTAATTAAAATAAATTTATTGTGGAAAGTTTAAGCTACAAGACAGTATCAGCAAACAAAGCAACTGTTCAAAAAGAATGGGTTGTTGTCGACGCTGAGGGGCATAACTTGGGACGTTTGGCTTCTAAAGTAGCAATGCTACTTAGAGGAAAGTACAAGCCAAGTTACACGCCACACGTGGACTGCGGGGACAACGTAATCGTTGTTAATGCAGAGAAAATCAACCTAACAGGAAACAAGTTAGACGAAAAAACATATGTTCGTCACACTGGTTATCCAGGAGGTCAAAGAGTAATTACAGCAAAAGCAATGCAGCAAAAGAATCCTGCGTTGTTGATTGAAAAAGCTGTAAAAGGAATGTTGCCTAAAAACAAATTAGGAGCACAATTATTCCGTAATTTAAATGTTTATGTAGGTTCAGAGCACACACATGAAGCTCAAAAACCTAAAACCGTTAATTTAAACGAATTGAAGTAATGGCAGTTATTCACAAAATCGGTAGAAGAAAAACCGCAGTAGCTCGTGTTTATGTTTCAGAAGGTTCTGGAAATATCACAGTGAACAAGAAAGAGTTTGGGATTTACTTCCCAACCGCCACTTTACAATACAAAGTATTACAGCCGTTGGCAATGACCGAAAACGCTGATAAATACGATGTGAAAGTAAATGTTTACGGTGGTGGAACTAATGGTCAAGCAGAAGCTGTACGTATGGCGCTTGCAAGAGCAATGTGCGAAGTTGACCAAGAAAACAGATCAATCTTAAAACCTGAAGGTCTTTTAACACGTGACCCTCGTATGGTTGAACGTAAGAAATTTGGTCAGAAGAAAGCGCGTAAGAAATTCCAATTCTCTAAGCGTTAATATTTTATATTATTTTTTAAAAAATCTAAGTTTTTGTTGTCGCCGGTTGAGGCCGGAGGTAGTTTAGCATCTAAATGAAGCCTAAGGCATAAAAGCTCGTAGGAACATTGCTAATCACAAGAACGTAAACTATTACAAAAATGGCAAACAAAGTAGAAGTAAAAGAATTACTAGAAGCAGGTGTTCATTTTGGACACATGACTAGAAAATGGAACCCAAATATGGCTCCTTACATCTATATGGAGCGTAATGGAATTCACATTATCAATCTATATAAAACCGCAGCTAAAATTGAAGAAGCTAACGAGGCTTTGAAAAAAATTGCTGCATCAGGTCGTAAAATTTTATTTGTAGCGACTAAAAAACAAGCAAAAGATATCGTTGCTGATAAAGCTGCAGCAGCAAACATGCCTTATATCACTGAGCGTTGGCCAGGTGGTATGTTGACTAACTTCGTTACGATTCGTAAAGCTGTGAAAAAAATGGCTTCAATCGATCGTATGAAAAAAGACGGTACATTTAATACGCTTTCTAAGAAAGAGCGTTTACAAGTTGATCGTTTGCGTGCAAAATTAGAGAAGAACTTAGGTTCTATCGCTGACATGACACGCTTACCAGCTGCATTGTTTGTAGTTGATATCAAAGCTGAACACATCGCAATTAAAGAAGCTCAAAAATTAAACATTCCAATTTTTGCAATGGTTGATACAAACTCTGACCCACGTGAGGTAGATTATGTAATCCCGGCAAATGACGATGCTTCAAAATCAATCGATAAAGTATTATCTTTAGTAACTGCTGCTATCATTGAAGGAAATTCTGAAAGAAACTCTGAAAGAAATTCTGAAAAAGAAGAAGCTACTGAAGCAAAAACTACTGTACAAGAATAATTTAAAATAATTCTTAACAGTGCCTTAAAGTCGTTATGCTGATGGTTTCATATTTTTGGTACTGTCCATAACGACTTTTTTCATTAATAGAAAATAAATAATAACTATTTAAATCTCAATACAATGGCAAAAATCACTGCTGCAGATGTAAATAAATTAAGACAAGCTACAGGTGCCGGAATGATGGACTGTAAAAATGCTTTAGTAGAAGCTGAAGGAGATTTCGATAAAGCAATCGAAAATCTTCGTAAAAAAGGTCAAAAAGTGGCTGCAAACCGCTCAGACCGTGAATCAGCTGAAGGAGCTGCTGTAGCGTTTGTAAACGATAGTAAAACAAAAGCTGTAGTTTTAACTTTAAACTGTGAAACGGATTTCGTTGGAAAAAATGATTCGTTTGTAGCTTTGGCTAACGAATTAGTTGAAAAAGCAATCAATTTCTCTTCAAAAGAGGAGTTCTTGGCTTCTCAATACAATGCTGATATGACTGTTGCTGATAAATTAATTGAGCAAACAGGTGTAATTGGTGAGAAAATTGAAATTGGTGATTTCGCTGTTTTAGAAGGTGAATTTATCGGAGCTTATGTTCACGGTAACAGAATTGCTGCAATTACAGCATTGTCTAAAAACATTGAGAAAGCTGAAGAATTAGCAAAAGATGTTTCAATGCAAGTAGCTTCTATGGGTGCTGAAACTTTGTCTTACAAAGATTTTGATCCTGCTTATATTGCTGCTGAAACAGAAGGTCGTATCGCTGCTATCGTTAAAGAAAACGAAGAATTGGTGCGTTTAGGTAAAACATTGAAAAATGTACCTCAATTCATTTCTCATGCTCAAATTACTGATGCTGTATTGGCTCAAGCAGAAGAAAATGCTAAAGCTGAATTAAAAGCTGAAGGTAAACCAGAGCAAATTTGGGATAAAATTTTACCAGGAAAAATCGCTCGTTTCATTTCTGACAATACAACGTTAGATCAAGAGAAAGCGTTATTAGACCAAAACTTCATCAAAGATGATTCTAAAAAAGTTGGTGATTATGTAAAAGGATTCAACGTTGAAATCACAGGATTCAAACGTGTAACTTTAGGATAATTTACACTCTTTATTGATATTAAAAAACCCCAGATTCAATTGAATCTGGGGTTTTTTTGTTCCATCGGATCGACGTGTTTAAATATATTTTAAAAAAAATAAACGGTCAGGATAAATTATCTCTGACCGTTTAATTGAAAATGGATTGGAAGATATTACATCATTCCAGGCATTCCGCCACCCATTGGAGGCATTCCGCTTCCTTCTTCTTTTATGTCTACTAGAGCACATTCGGTTGTTAAAATCATTCCAGAAACAGATGCAGCGTTTTCTAAAGCTACACGTGTTACTTTTTTAGGATCGATTACTCCGGCAGTCATTAAATCTACGTATTCATCTGTTTTGGCATTATAACCAAAGTTTCCTGTGCCTTCTGCAACTTTCGCAACGATTACAGAACCTTCAAGACCTGCATTTTCAACGATTGTACGCAACGGTGCTTCAATCGCACGAGCTACGATTTGTATACCTGTTCTCTCATCTGCGTTTTCAGCTTCAATATCATCTAAAGAAGATTTTGCTCTTAATAAGGCAACACCTCCACCAGCAACAATTCCTTCTTCAACAGCTGCGCGTGTTGCGTGTAACGCGTCGTCTACACGGTCTTTTTTCTCTTTCATTTCCACTTCTGAAGCAGCACCTACATAAAGAACAGCAACTCCACCTGCTAATTTAGCCAAACGCTCTTGTAATTTTTCGCGGTCGTAATCAGAAGTTGTAGTTTCCATTTGTGCTTTGATCTGATTTACACGATTTTTAATCATTTCAGAGTCTCCAGCACCGTTTACAATTGTGGTGTTGTCTTTGTCGATAGTAACTCTTTCTGCTGTACCCAACATTTCTAAAGTAGCGTTTTCTAAAGTGTATCCGCTTTCTTCCGCAATCACAGTTCCACCTGTCAAAATCGCGATGTCTTCTAACATAGCTTTTCTTCTGTCACCGAATCCTGGAGCTTTCACTGCAGCTATTTTTAATGCACCTCTAAGTTTATTTACTACCAAGGTAGATAGAGCTTCGCCGTCAACATCTTCCGCAATGATTAAAAGCGGTTTTCCAGATTGTGCAACCGGTTCTAAAACTGGTAGAAGTTCTTTTAATGAAGATATTTTTTTATCGTACAATAAGATATATGGCGATTCGAATTCTGTTTCCATTTTTTCAGGATTCGTCACGAAATAAGGCGATAAATAACCTCTGTCGAATTGCATTCCTTCTACAACATCCACATAAGTGTCTGTACCTTTAGCTTCTTCAACTGTTATTACACCTTCTTTACCAACTTTTCCGAATGCTTCAGCGATTAATTCACCAATAACTTCGTCGTTGTTTGCTGATATCGAAGCCACTTGTTTGATTTTATCAGTTGTAGAACCTACTTCTTGTGTTTGAGAAGCTAAGTCTTTCACAATAGCTTCTACAGCTTTGTCGATTCCACGTTTTAAGTCCATTGGGTTTGCGCCCGCCGCAACGTTTTTCAAACCTTCTTTCACAATTGCTTGAGCCAAAACAGTTGCAGTTGTAGTTCCATCACCAGCTAAATCGTTGGTTTTTGAAGCAACTTCCTTTACCATTTGTGCACCCATGTTTTCTAAAGCATCTTCTAACTCAACTTCTTTCGCTACAGAAACTCCGTCTTTTGTTACATGAGGAGCGCCAAATGATTTTGAAATAATTACGTTACGACCTTTTGGTCCCAAAGTTACTTTTACTGCGTTTGCTAATGCATCTACACCACGTTTTAATCCGTCGCGAGCTTCAATATCAAATTTTATATCTTTTGCCATTTTTTTATTGTTTAACGTTATTAGTTTATGTTTTATCGAGTTTAAAAAAGAATTTAAACGATTGCTAAAATATCGTCTTCACGCATAATTAGATAGTCCTTGCCTTCAAATTTCAGTTCTGTTCCAGCATATTTTCCATAAAGGACTGTGTCGCCAGTTTTTACCGTTAGAGGCTCATCTTTTTTGCCATTACCCACAGCTACCACAGTACCTTTTTGAGGTTTTTCTTTAGCTGTATCTGGAATAATAATTCCTGAGGCAGTTTGCGTTTCAGCTGCAGCCGGTTCAATAATCACTCGGTCTGCCAATGGTTTAATGTTTAATGCCATATTTAAAGATTTTTTTTAGGTTATAATTATTAATGTTTTTCTCTGCTATTACTCCCCAAAAGTGTGCCAATAAACGAAAGTGATAATTTGTCATAAAACAAGTGCCAGCTTCTGACAAGCTGGCACTTTTAGTTAAAATTTTGTAAACGTTTTCTATATAAGTTTTCGTTATTCTGTAGGTAATACAGGTTGTTGTGTTTGAGGTTGTTCTACAGCACTCGGGATTGCCGGAGCTGTTACCGGAGTATTAGAGTCAAAAATCTTTGATTCGGTTGAAAAACCACCTTTAAAACTTAAACTAGACAATAGGATCAAAACGACAAGGACAGTTGCTAAAGTCCAAGTACTTTTGTCTAAGAATTTATTGGTGTTTTGAACACCACCAATTGATGTAGAGCCACCCAATGAAGAATCCAAACCACCACCTTTAGGGTTTTGAATCATAATCACTGCGACTAACAATAGAGAAACGATAGTAATTAATACTAAGAAAATTGTAAATGTATTCATTGACTTATGTGTTATTAAATTCCTGCAATTTTTTTATATCAGCAATTCGATTTGCAAATAAACTACTTTTTTCTGGATATTTCAAAATTAAAATCTCATAAGCTTGAATTGCTTTCTGAAATTTTTTCTGTTCGAGGTAAATACGAGCTAATGTTTCGGTCATGAAGAAAGGTTCATCATCGTCGGAAAGCCCAATATTTATAGGAGGAGCAACTGCCGTTTTGCTCGGGATTATTTTTGGATTATTTTCAATAAATTTATCGATGAGCTCCAATTTTTTTTGTTTCTCATTTTCAATTAAGGGGATTGTATCGGTTGTTTTTTCTTCAATTTCCCTTTCAATTGGTTGTGCAGAAGTCAACTTTAACCATTCTGTGAACGAAAGTTTGTCGTTTTCGGAAAAGTCAAGTGGTTTTCCTACTTCTAATTTGTCTTCAAGTTCTTGTATGTTTTCTTCAAACGAAACATCCTTTTTTTGAAGTTTTGCTTCAGATTTTGCTTTTGATATTTTATCGATCTTTTGAATCAGCTCGGTTTCTTTATCTGCGTTTTCGATGTAAACCAAAGTGTCTAAGACTCTTTTTTCAATGTTTTCATCTAAAGTTGGTAGCGGCTTTTTGTTTTCGATTACATCTGCATCAACCACATCAACTTTATCAATTTCTAGAGCTTGATAAGTAATAAATTCACCCGATATGATAAAATCAAATAAAACATCTCTATCTGTTGTATGAGCAGCTGTTTTTTTGAGTTCATTATTGTATAAGAAGCTCCGTTCTTGATGCAGCGATTTTAGATACAAAGCACGAGCAGATTGTAAAAAAGGAAAATCGTCTAATAAATCCTTAAGAAGTTTGGTGTCGTCTTTAGAAATTAGATGCGGATTATTGAGTCTGTGGATGTATTCTTGTGTTGTCATAATTTACCATTTTGCTAAAGAGGCGTTGAACACATCTTGGGTGATTTTTTCATAGATGTCTTCCAAGGCAGTTGTCAATAAAGGACCTGTTAATTGTTGGTTTGCTGGGAAATCATAAAAATGAGAAAACGCTTTTTCAAAATCGTCTTCTGGATTTCTATTGTTGGTAAATCTAACCATAATTGAAATGTACAGTCTGTTTTGAGCCGCTGTTTGGTCTGCTGTTGCAGTCATGGGTGAAATACGATATTGTGTGATTTCACCTTCATAAACTAAATCACCGTTACTGTTGGTCAAACTTAAACTGGTTTGTCCTTGAATAAGGTCTTGCAATGCAGTGGTAAAAGTACGCTCAATTCCAGGTTCGACAAGCTCGGCGTTATTCAGAAAATAGTTAACCTGAAAAGTATCGGCGTTTATTTGCCCAGTTCCTGTAAAATTATAGATACCACAACTTGTCAAAGTCAAGCATAGGAATAGCATCGCGATAAATTTATATGTTTTGTGTTTTCTTTTCATGGTTTTATAAAAAGGTTGTTTGATTCTTTTACAAATCAAATTGTTTGATTTTTCTATATAATGTTCTTTCAGAAATACCTAATTCGTCGGCAGCGGCTTTGCGTCTACCTTTGTTTCGTTCTAGGGCTTTTTTTATCAATTCTATTTCTTTAACCTCTAAACTCAATGTTTCTTCTTCGTCCACCGTTTCGGCAATCAAATAATCATCCTCTTCTTCTATCTCTTTTTCTGGTTGTGTAACCACAGTTGAAGTGTGTTCGCTAAGAGGAATTGCTCTGTTTGTAGACGGATGTTGCTCTTCATTCTGACCGTAAATACGCTGAATCAACGATTTGTTAGTTTCTTGAACCTGACTCGAATTTGAATTTTTCATCAATTCTAGCGTCAGTTTTTTTAAATCGTTCAAGTCACTTTTCATGTCAAAAAGCACTTTGTACAAAATCTCGCGTTCGTTGCTAAAATCGCTTTCACTTTTTTTAGTTTCAATCAACGATGGTAATTGAGTATTTCGGTCGGGTAGATAAGATTTAATAGTGGGTAAATCTATCGCTCTTTTAGTTTCAATTACAGAGATTTGTTCAGCGATATTCCGCAATTGTCTGATGTTTCCATCCCAGCGGTATTGTTTCAAATATTGAATAGCTTGTTCGTCTAATCGAATCGCGGGCATTTTATATTTAGTAGCAAAATCTGCAGAAAATTTTCGGAACAGTAAATGGATGTCTTCACCTCGTTCGCGTAACGGAGGTAAATTGATTTCAACAGTGCTTAAACGATAGTATAAATCTTCTCTAAACTTACCTTTCTCAATAGCTTCAAACATTTTTACATTGGTGGCAGCTACGATTCTGACATTGGTTTTTTGAACTTTTGAGGAGCCCACCTTGATGAATTCGCCATTTTCTAGTACGCGCAACAAACGAACTTGGGTTGTTAAAGGTAATTCGCCTACTTCATCTAGGAAAATAGTACCGCCATCGGCCACTTCAAAATAACCTTCTCGGGTATTTACAGCTCCAGTAAAAGCCCCTTTTTCATGACCAAACAGTTCTGAATCAATTGTGCCCTCTGGAATAGCACCGCAATTCACAGCGATATATTTGCCGTGTTTTCGATGAGAAAGAGCGTGTATGATTTTCGGGATGCTTTCTTTCCCAACACCACTTTCGCCAGTTACCAATACAGAGATGTCTGTTGGTGCTACTTGTATGGCTTTCTCTAACGCACGATTTAGTTTCGGATCGTTTCCTATTATTTCAAAACGTTGTTTTATGCTTTGAACTGTGTCCATTTTTATGTTTCAAGTTTATGTTTCAGGTTTGTCTCTATGTTTTAAACCAAAAATAATTGAGCAAGCTTTCCTTTACATTTATAAGTAATTTCGATGTATTAATATTTTAAAATATGTTTTTTATACTGTTGATTAAAAAAGCAAATAAAAATTAATATTCACTATTTGAACAGAAAACTTAGCTTATTCTCATTAATACAACTTATTGTTGTTTTTCTAAGTACAAGATACTACAAATAACAATGATACGAATTGGTGTTGTGTTTTCAGACTTTGGATTAAATGAGACCGATTTTCGATATAATCAAAGAGGTTAGCTCATTTTTTCACTATAACCCACGGCTTCACCAATTAAGGTTGCCGAAGTACAGTCTGTAACTTTAACCAATACGAAATCGCCAGGTTTGTAATGCTCTTTAGGAAAAACTACGGTTGTGTTTTGTGTGTTTCTTCCAGACCAATGTAAATCTGATTTTTTCGAATCTTTTTCAATTAACACTTCCACGGTTTGATTTAAAAAGCGCTGCGTACGTTTTAGACCTATTTTTTGTTGTAGATCAACTATTTCTTGTAAGCGTCTTTTCTTAACCTCTTCAGGAACATCGTCTTCAAGTTTACGAGCTGCTAAAGTGCCTGGTCTTTCTGAATAAGCAAACATATAGCCAAAATCATAATTCACATGTTCAATTAGTGATAGAGTATCTTGATGATCCTGTTCGGTTTCTGTAGGAAAGCCCGTAATAATGTCTTGTGATAATGAAATTTCTGGAATGATTTTATAAATTCTATCTACCAAGTCTATATATTCCTCTCTGGTATGTTGGCGGTTCATTTCTTTAAGAATTCTTGTGCTTCCGCTTTGAACAGGTAAGTGAATATATTTGCAAATATTATGGTGTTTAGCCATTACGTGAACTACTTCTTCATGCATATCCTGTGGGTTTGATGTAGAAAAACGGAAGCGCATTTTTGGATATGCAGTTGCACACATATCTAATAATTGAGCAAAATCTACCGCAGTAGCTTTTTGCATTTCGCTTGCGTTATCAAAATCTTTCTTCAATCCACCACCATACCATAAATAGGAGTCTACGTTTTGTCCCAGCAATGTGATTTCTTTAAAACCACGCTGGTGTAAATCTTTGATTTCTTCTAAGATACTTTTAGGTTCGCGAGAGCGTTCACGACCGCGAGTAAAAGGTACCACGCAAAATGTGCACATATTGTCGCAACCACGAGTAATCGATACAAAAGCTGTGACTCCATTACTGTTTAGGCGTACTGGCGATATATCTCCGTAGGTTTCTTCTTTAGAAAGAATCACGTTGATGGCGTCTCGACCGTCGGTTACTTCTTTTAGTAAGTTAGGGATGTCTTTATAAGCATCGGGTCCAACAACCATATCTACAATTTTTTCTTCTTCTAGAAATTTGCTTTTTAGTCGTTCAGCCATACAGCCTAAAACCCCCACCTTCATTGCTGGGTTGATTTTTTTTACGGCATTATATTTTTCCAAACGTTTTCGAACCGTCTGTTCAGCTTTATCGCGAATAGAGCAAGTATTCACCAAAACCAAGTCTGCTTCCTCAAGGTTTTGTGTTGTGTTATAACCTTCGTTTGCTAAAATTGAAGCCACGATTTCACTGTCAGAAAAATTCATCTGACAGCCGTAACTCTCTATAAATAATTTTTTTGTGTTATTTTCCTGCTGATCTAACACAAGGCTTGTGCCTTGTACTTTTTCGTCAATTACCTTTTCCATAAATCACAATAGTGTACTAATCAAGTTACAAAGATACAATTAAAATCAAAACAATGACAAGTTGTCAGCTGATTTTAAACGATCTTATTTTTCTAAAACGACATAAGTTGTCATGATCGTTTTGTATATTTGTGATATGAAGGATGAAAAAAAATATACTTGCCATTCCGGTGGTGCTGAAGGTGCCGATTCTTATTTCGAGTTTTTTTCGAAAAAATTCGCTGTTGATGTCGTTGCTTATTCCTACAAGACAGCTTTTCATCACTCGGAAAATAAATACGAACTTTCTGATAACGAATACCGCGAAGGTGTTATAAATGTTATGAAGACTAACGAGGTTTTAAAGCGATCTAGGATCCATTCCTACTTAAAATTTCTTGCTCGAAATTGGCATCAAGTCAAAAATTCCGAAGAGGTTTTTGCGGTTTCAACATTCAGAAAGTCAAAAAACAACTTGCAGGTTCAAGGTGGAACCGCTTGGGCTGTTCAAATGGCTATTGATTTGCAAAAAAGTGTATGGGTTTTCGACCAAAATCAAACCGAATGGTTTCGCTACGATCATTACCACAAAGAGTTTCGTAAAACTTTAGTTCCTCCAAAAATAAACGCGATTAATTTCGCTGGTATTGGTACTCGAAACATCAATCTTTTTGGGATTGAGGCGATAGAACAACTTTTTGAAAGCAGTTTTAATTAATTTTTATGGCAGGAAAACATCATTTGATTAGTAGATTGATGCGGATTGTAGAGCTTTTCCAATTATATGGAACGAATGGATTGACCTTCGAGGAGGTGAATGATCGTCTACATAGCATACAAACCGATGAGGATTTTAGGGTGTCACTTCGAACCTTTCAACGTGATTTAAAAGACATTGCAAGTTCTTTGAATGTCCATATCGTTTTTGATAAATCCAAGAAAAAATACGTGCTTCAGTCTGATGATTTTAGCGAAGAATCGGCCAATCATCGTCGGTTTGCTATTGATAGTTTAAAGATGTTTCACATAGCACAAGATGCTCTTTCATTCGACTTTATATATATAAAGGAGTCAAAAGCTTCTGGTTTGGAATATTATCCAATCATAAAAAAGGCAATAATCAATCAGAAATATTTACACTTTGCATATCAAAAATTCGATCAATACAAATCGACCGAGAGAAAGATCATTCCTAAGTTTTTGGTTGAAAATAAGAACAGATGGTATGTTGCGGGTTATGAGCAAGAAAGCGGCTCTACTGGTACAACTCTAAAAACCTTTGCTTTAGATCGTTTTCAAAGTGCAGAAATTGGTAGAGAAATAACATGGACTTCAAATATAAATGTAAAAAATCATTTAAAAGATTTTTATGGCGTTAGCACTTTGCCTCTGGAAGGTTTTGATAGTGTTGTTGAGGTAGAAATTGAAACTTCGATTGAATACGGGAAGTATTTCCGCACGCTTCCCATACACGAATCCCAAAAAATAACAATTGTAAACGGCAAGACGCTAATAAAGTTTCATATAATTCCAACGATGGAATTCATAGCGGAATTGCTTTATCATAATTTTCAAATAAAAGTTGTAAAACCGCCTATATTAGTTGATAGCATGAAAAAAATCATCGAAAAAAACTACTTGCAATATCTTTGAAAAAGCACCTTAAATGTAGTGGAATAAGAAAAAATAAGGCAATAAAAATTACGAACTCAGGTTTATATAAAAAAAATCCTATATTTTTGCTTTCAAATTAAAATTAAGAATGGCAAAAAATTTAGTGATAGTGGAGTCGCCTGCGAAGGCAAAAACGATAGAGAAATTTTTGGGGAAAGAGTTTCAGGTTGAATCAAGTTTTGGTCATATCGTGGATCTTCCTTCCAAAGAGATGGCAATTGATGTAGAGAATAACTTCAAACCTAAATATGAAGTTTCGGCTGATAAAAAAGCAGTGGTAAAGAAACTAAAAGATTTGTCAAAGAAAGCAGAAACGGTTTGGTTAGCTTCGGATGAGGATCGTGAAGGAGAGGCTATTGCGTGGCATTTGGCTGAAGAGTTAAAATTAGAAGAGTCGCAAACTAAACGTATTGTTTTTCATGAAATTACCAAAACGGCAATTAAGAAAGCAATTGAAAATCCTAGAACAATTAATTATAATTTAGTAAACGCACAGCAAGCACGTCGTGTTTTAGATCGCTTGGTGGGTTATGAGCTTTCACCGATTTTGTGGAAAAAAGTTCGTTCGGGCTTATCTGCTGGTAGAGTTCAATCAGTTTCTGTACGTTTGATTGTAGAGCGCGAACGCGAGATAGAAAACTTTGAAAGCGTTTCTTCTTTTGCTGTAGTTGCCGAATTTGTAACAGAAAACGGAAAAGTATTTAAGGCTAAATTGCCAAAAAACTTTAAAACACAAGAAGAAGCACAAGCGTTTTTGGAAAAAAATATAGGAGCGCAATATAAGGTGGCAGATTTGGAAACCAAGCCTGCAAAAAAATCACCTGCAGCTCCGTTCACGACTTCAACACTGCAACAGGAAGCCTCACGAAAATTATATTATTCGGTAAGTCAAACCATGACTTTGGCACAACGTCTGTACGAAAGTGGATTAATTACTTATATGAGAACCGACAGTGTGAACCTTTCTCAAGAGGCGATTAAGTCTGCAGAAGAGGCAATCATTGATATTTACGGGAAAGAATTTAGTAAACCTCGCAATTTTTCAACTAAAGCAAAAGGTGCTCAGGAAGCGCACGAGGCCATTCGTCCTACAGACATGTCGAGGCAAAATGTAAAAATCGATCGTGATCAAGCGCGTTTGTATGAATTGATTTGGAAAAGAACAATTGCTTCTCAAATGAGTGATGCCAAATTAGAGCGTACCAACGTAACGATTGAAGCAGACAAATTCAATGAGAATTTTTTGGCTACTGGAGAGGTTTTACTTTTTGAAGGTTTCTTGAAAGTTTATTTAGAAGGGCACGATGATGAAGAGGAAGAACAAGAGGGATTATTGCCAGCATTGAAGGTAAATGAACAATTAAAAAACAATGGTATTACAGCGACTCAGCGTTTTACACGTCCGCCGGCTCGTTATTCTGAGGCAGCTTTGGTGAAAAAATTAGAAGAATTAGGAATTGGCCGACCTTCTACATATGCGCCAACAATTTCAACAATTATCTCACGAAATTATGTAGAGAAAGGAACTGCTGAAGGAATCGAACGTAATTATCAAGTTTTAAAGTTAGCAGATAAAGAAATATCTGTTGCAACCCAAGTTGAAAAGGTAGGTGCAGATAAAGGAAGATTAATACCAACTGATATCGGAATTATTGTTACCGATTTCCTTGTAAAGAATTTTGCAACGATTTTGGATTACAATTTCACCGCTAAAGTAGAAGAAAGTTTCGACGAAATCGCGGAAGGAAATAAAGACTGGACGAAAATGATGAACGAATTTTATAGTCATTTTCATCCAACAGTTATTGATGTTGAGAAAAATGCAGAGCGTGAGTCAGGAGAACGTATTTTAGGAACCGATCCGAAGTCAGGCAAACCGGTTTCTGTGCGTTTAGGGAAATTTGGTCCTATGGCTCAAATCGGAGATGCTGAAGACGAAAATAAACAGTTTGCTAGTTTAAATCCGAATCAAAATATCGGAACGATTAGTCTAGAAGAAGCTTTAGAGCTTTTCTTGCTGCCAAAAATGCTTGGTGAATATGAAGAGAAAGAAGTAGAAGTGAACAACGGACGTTACGGACCATATGTCCGTTTTGACAAGATGTTTGTTTCCTTGCCAAAAGGAGAGGAGCCATTAGATGTAACTCTTGATCGAGCAATAGAATTGATTAAAGAAAAACAAAAAGCAGAAGCGCCTATTGCATCTTATCAAGATTTACCTGTTCAAAAGGGTGTAGGACGTTTTGGTCCATTCATAAAATGGAATAATATTTTCATTAGTGTCAATAAAAAATACAACTTTGATAATCTTTCTCAAGAAGATATTGAACAATTGATCGAGGATAAGCTTCAAAAAGAAAGAGAAAAAGTAATTCACGATTGGTCAGAGGAAGGAATTCGAGTAGAAAAAGCGCGTTGGGGACGTTCAGTAATTCTTCAAGGCAAAGTTAAAATAGAATTAAGTAAGGATATCGATGCAGCAGCTTTAACTTTAGATGAAGTGAAAAAGTTGATAGAAGAGAAAGCACCCGCTAAGAAAACTGCGGCTAAAAAAGCACCGAAAAAGACTGCAACTAAAAAAGTAACTAAAAAAGTAACTAAAAAATAGTCCGTATGATGTATGAAGTTTTAAGTCCGATTTCCGCTTCGTTGAAGGATTTTGCTGAAGCCTTGCCAAAACATTCGATTGGCAGAAGCATCGGATTGCATACAGAAGGTGTTTTTCCTGATTTAGAAGGAGTAGATTTGGCTGTCATTACCGTCTCAGAAGGTCGAGGAAGTTTAAATGAGGATGAAAATATCGAATTTGATACTTTGAGAAGGAATTTTTATGAATTGTTTCCCGGAAATTGGACAAAAAAAATTGTAGATTTGGGAACGATATTAGCTGGAGCAACAATAGAAGATACTTATTTTGCGGTCAAACTGGTTACGGAAAGTTTACTAAAACGCAAAATCATACCAATAATAATAGGAGGTTCGCAAGATTTGACATATGGTATGTATAGAGCCTATGATACGATGGAGCAAACGGTTAATTTAGTTAGTATCGACAACAAAATTGACGTTGTAAATGATGTGGATCGTCCATCGGAATCGTTTATGACACGAATTATTATGGAAACTCCCACGAATTTGAATAATTTTAGTACAGTAGGGTACCAAACATATTTTAATTCGCAAGAAGAACTCGATTTAGTCGAAAAAATGTATTTTGAAGCTTATCGATTAGGAGAAATAGTGTCAAATATTAGTATTTCTGAGCCGATTTTTCGTGATGCAGACCTAGTAAGTTTCGATATTAACGCTATAAAATCGTCAGATTTAGGATTTTTTTCAAAATTTTATCCGAACGGATTTGATGGGCGAGAAGTCTGTTCCTTAGTGCGTTATGCAGGTTTAAGTGACCGTGTCAGCGCCTTTGGATTGTTTAATATCAATAATGTTTCGGAAAAAAGTTTGCTAATTACACAGATTTTATGGTATTTTGTTGAGGGAGTTAATTACAGAATGAATGAATATCCCTATATTAGCAAATCTACTTATCTGAAATATATAGTGCCTTTGGAAGAGCAAGAGCTTGTTTTTTATAAGAGTGATATTTCAGAACGCTGGTGGATGGAGATTGGAGGCGTAGAAGGAGGTGTAAGGCAAATGTTATTTCCTTGTAGTTACGAGGATTATAGGCAAGCCTTGCAACAAATAGTACCTGAAAGATGGTGGAGAGCAAGCAAGAAAATGCAAGCTTAAAAATGTTAAAAAAGAAATTGTTAAATATACATTAAAATTTTTTTTAAGATTTCTTTGTATATTTAAAAATAATTAAATAGGTTTACGCTTTGAATAATTTTTAAAATAAAACCCCAATTAATATATGAAGAAGTTCATTACACTTTCTGCGGTTGTCTCGTTATTGTTCAGTTGTGGTTCTGGAGATAGAGGAGAACTACTTGATGGAGTTCAAGGGAAACGCTGGTTTACAGAAAAACCTCAAGGAATGGCTTTCATTCCAGGTGGGTCTTATACGATGGGAAAAACACACGAAGATTTGTTAGGAGCACAAGATGCGCCACTACGCTCTGTGACTATAGGTTCCATATATATGGACGAAACAGAGATAACAAACAATCAATATCGTAAGTTTGTCGAGCACGTTAAAGATTCAGTTATCAGAACGCGTTTAGCGATCATGGCAGACGACATGGGAATGGATGCAACAGCTGGAGGAATCGGAATCTTTGCGTTTCAAGAGATGGAAGATCCGTCTTTGAATCAAAACCAGACTGCATTCGATCGTTATATGTATGACAACTATTACAGTATGGCTATGGATGACGATGAGTATGCAGGAAGAAGATTAAACACAAAAGTACGTCTAATCACAGATCCAAGACGTTATCCAGATGAGTATTACGTTGAGGTTATGGACTCTTTATATATTCCTGCAGATCAAAACTTGAACGGTATGGTTTCCTTTGATGTTCGTAAATTGAATTTCAAATATTCTTATTGGGATGAAAGTGCATATATTAGAGAAGGTAATGTCGATGTGAGAAATCGTAAAGACAGATTCTTAAAAACAGAAATTGTAAATGTATACCCTGACACAACTGCTTGGGTTCGCGATTTCAACTACTCTTATAATGAACCAATGTTTAAAGAGTATTTTTGGCACGAAGCTTATGGAGAATATCCAGTGGTGGGTGTAACCTGGCATCAAGCAAAAGCTTTTGCAGCATGGAGAACACTTTACAAAAAAGCTTATGTAACCGATAGAAACATGGCTCATGATTTATATGAGTATCGTTTGCCAAATGAATCAGAATGGGAATATGCAGCTCGCGGCGGATTAGATAATGCAATTTATCCTTGGGGAGGTCCTTATACAACTGATGAAAAAGCTTGTTTCTTAGCAAACTTTAAGCCTTCGAGAGACGATTATGCATCTGACGGAGCGTTGTATACAGCTGAGGCAAGATCATATAAGCCAAATGGTTATAACTTGTATAATATGGCAGGGAACGTAGCAGAATGGACAGATACAGCTTATGATGAAACAACCTACGTTATGCAATCTGGATTGAAGCCTAAAGGAAGAACAACATCAAACCCAATGAAAGTAGTTCGTGGTGGTTCTTGGAGAGATTCTCATTACTTTTTGCAGGTAGCAACACGTGATAGAGAGCATTCAGATTCAGCTCGTTCATTTATCGGATTCAGAACTGTTGTTTCGGCACCAAGCCCGACAATGCTAAACGATTCAGATAGTCCACAAAGTGGTAGATACGCAAAATAATTTTTAATCTTATAACAAACAAAAATATTTATAACTAACTAATTTTAATTAAACATAGAAAGAAATGGCTATACCAAAAAAAGTGATTAATTTTTGCTACGGGATGGGAGCGTCAGTAGTACTTGTTGGAGCATTATTCAAAATTACACATATGGAGATTGGTCCGTTGAACGGAAACAATATGTTGACTGTAGGGCTTTTAGTAGAGGCATTTATTTTTGCAATTTCTGCTTTCGACCCTGTAGATAAAGAATACGATTGGTCTAAGGTTTATCCTGAATTAGACGGTGGTGCGCCAAGAACCATGCAAGTTGCTGGTAACGTCGGAGTGTCTGGTGCAATTCCAGCAGCAGCAGCTCAACCGGTAGCAGTAAGCACAAAACAGGCTGCTCCAGTGTATGCAGCAGCACAAACGGTAGCTGTTCAGCAACCAATGGAAAGAACTTTATTGTCAGAAAAATTAGATGACATTCTTAAAGAAGCGAAAATTGATGGAAACCTAATGGAAAGTCTTCGTGATAGCATCAAAAATTTTGAAGCTGCTGCGAAAGGTATTGCTCCAACGGTTGATGCTGTAGCTTCTTCAAACAAATATGCTGATGAAATGGCAGCAGCTGCTCAACATTTGGAAACATTGAATACAATGTACAAAGTACAATTAGAAAGCGCTACTAAGAATGCAGATATCAACAAAGAAGTTGCAGAAAATAATCTGAAATTAAAAGAGCAAATGATGGCATTGACATCAAACCTTTCAACTTTAAACGCAGTTTATGGAGGTATGTTGTCTGCAATGGGTAAAACCGCTAACTAATTAGTATTAACCATTAACTTTAAGATCTAATTAGATATGGCAGGAGGGAAATTAACACCAAGACAAAAGATGATTAACCTAATGTACCTTGTGTTTATCGCATTGATGGCTATACAGGTATCAGTTGAGGTTATTACAGCTTTTGGATTGATGAACGAAAAGTTCGAGTCGGCTAACAAAGCAGCTGAAGCGAATAATGCAAATTTGTTTAGTGCATTAGGTATTAAAGCCGAAGAAGAACCGGCTCGTTATCAGGAAATGTATTCAATGGCACAGAAAGTAAATACACTTTCAAATGAATTTTACAATTTCATAGGAGGACTAAAAGAAGATGCTACTGAAGGATTCGAACCTGATCCAGAAACTGGTAAATACGATTACGAGTTGATGCAGAAAGGTTTTGGTATTGATTATGGTTGGTTTGAGAAAGATGGATATTCCGCTAGAGGGAATGAAATTATTGAGCGTTTCCAACAATACCGCGATGATTTCAAAGCAATTTTGGGTGATGATTCTCAAAATGACGTGAAGTACGATTTTCTTAGAAATAAAATAGATGAGAAATTCTCTACTGATGATGTGATGAATAAAGATGGAAAACCACGTCCGTATTTGGAGCATCGTTTTAAAGGATTTCCTGCAGCAGCTTCGCTAGCATACCTATCTTCGTTGCAAAACGACGTACGTGAGCTTGAAAATGAAGCATACAACTTGTTCTTAGGAAATTCACTTAAACAAGCGGCCTCGATGAGACACTACCAGGCAATGGTTATTACCAATAAGTCTGTTTATTATCAAGGTGAAAAAATTGATTACGAAGTTGTTTTAGGACGTTTAGATAAATCTACTGTTCCTTCAAAGTTAGTGGTAAATAATGTAGAAATTCCTAAAGATAAAATTGTTGATGGACGCGTTGTTGCATCAATGACAGCTGGAGGAGTTGGAGAACATAAATTTACAGGTACCTTTACTTTTATTGAAGATGGAGAAGCGATTCCAGTAGATATCGTTAACTCAAACTATGTGGTTGTACCTCGACCTAACTCGGCAACAATTTCAGCAGATAAGATGAATGTGGTTTATTTAGGTTTAGATAACCCGATTTCAGTTACTGTTGAAGGAGTAATTTCTGATAAAGTAAATGCAACTGCTTCTGGTGGAGCAACTATGAGAAAAGTTGCAAACGGTAAATATATGCTGAAACCAGCTACTGGAACTCGTGAAATAGTAGTTACTGCTACAGGAACTTTATCTGACGGACAGACAATTCGATCTGAACAAAAATTCCGCGTGAAAGTGATTCCACGTCCGTTGGGTACTATTCGTGGTGAAACCGATGCAAAAGGTCCTGCGAATAACTTAGCGAGTGTTACGATTGGAGCCCGTTTAGAAGATTTTGATTTTGATTTAGATTTACGAGTAACACAGTTTACAATGGTATTCCCAGGAATGGGATCTGAAGTAATCAATGGTACAAGATTGACTCAAGCGGCACAAGATAAAGCTAGTCGTTTACGTCCTGGTGATGTAGTTCGTATCGTAAACATTAAAACCAGACTTGAAGGTGCACCGGATGTAATCTTGAGAGATCCAACCAACGCAACATTTACAATTCAATAAAATTTCTTGGTTTATGAAAAATATTAAAAAATTATTTTTTGCTCTAAGTATGTTTGCTGCATACAGTACAAGCTTTGCACAAAGCAATGTATTGAATGCTCATACAGCAGCAGAAATAGGAGATGAGTCGATTGAAGAGATCTATGCTAAAGCTGACGGCCCAATACCTTACGAATACGTAAATGACAGAGATGTTATTTTTCAAAAGAAAGTATGGGAAGTTCTTCCTGCAGATCAAAGACAAAATTTGATTTACTTCTTTCCTTTGGAGCCATCGGCGGATCGAATTCCACTTTGGAATGTTCTTAAGGATGCTGTTATGAACGGTAAGATTACAGAGGTATACCAAGATGAAAACTTTTCTAAAAAGTTAGATTTAAGAGACCTTGCAACGAGATTTGTTCGTACAGATACCGCTGAATATGGTAAGGAACAATATATGTTAGAAGGTAGAATTGATGATCAATATATCTATGACGTAGAATTGCGCCCAACCGATGTTAAAGAATACAGAGTGATGGGTATGTATTATCTTGATCGTAATGCAGGTGAGTTGAAATACAGAATACTTGGTTTAGCTCCTGTTGTAACTGATATTGCAACTAAAGGTGAAGATTTTGAACAAGCAGTTCCTATTTTCTGGATTTTCTTCCCAGATGCTCGCGAAACTTTATACAATACGTATGCATATAATGAACGTAATGCAGCTATGAGAACAAACTTTGATTATTTGTTTAATGCTCGAAGATTTTCAGCTACTATTTATAAAGCTGACAACATCTATGGAGATAGAAATATTAGCGACTACGTAAGAGAAAATGCAATGATGCAACTTTTAGAAGCGGAACGTATTAAAGAATCTATTAGAGATCTAGAAGATGATTTATGGAATTATTAAATCATATGAAATTTAAAACTCAAAAACTCTTATCGTAAGGTAAGAGTTTTTTTGCTTATGAAAACAACTTATATCATTGTAGGTGCCGGCTTAGCAGGTCTATGCTTTGCAGAGTATTGTCGTCTAAATCAACTTTCGTTTGTAGTGCTAGAGAATGATTCTCGCACTTCTTCTAAAGTTGCTGGAGGTATGTTCAATCCAGTCGTGCTAAAAAGATTTACAGCTATTTGGGAGTCTAAAGCTCAATTAGACTTAGCTCATTCGTTCTATCCTCAGATCGAACAATTTTTACAACAAAAGTTTTATCATCAATTACCAATTTATAGAAAGTTTGCGAGTATTGAAGAGCAAAACAATTGGTTTCTTGCATGCGATAATCCAGTCACTCGTCCTTTTCTAAATGAAGTTTTGTATAGAGAAAATTTCAACAAAATTTCTTCACCATTAGGATTCGGAGAAGTATATAATACTGGGTATTTAGACGTCAACCATTTTGTTTCGACTTACCAACAGTATTTAAGAAGTCAGGGTTTATTGTTAAAGACCACTTTTGATTATGAGAAGTTATGTATTTCTGATGAAAGCATTGGTTATGATAACCTATCGGCAGACCACATAGTTTTTGCAGAAGGTTTTTCATTGCATCAAAATCCATATTTTAATTATTTGCCTTTGGATGGAACAAAAGGAGAGTTACTCTATGTTAGAATTCCTGAATTAAATTTAAAACCTATTGTAAAGTCTGGTGTTTTTATTATTCCAATGAGTGATAATTTATATAAAGTTGGTGCTACATATAATTGGGAAGACAAATCGGATTTACCAACAAAATCTGCTAAAGAGGAATTGATAAAAGGCTTAGAAGAATTAATCGATGCGCCATATGAGATTGTTTCTCATTTAGCCGGTGTTCGTCCTACTGTTAAAGATCGTAGACCTTTGGTAGGAACACATTTTAAATATAAAAATATACATATTCTAAATGGTTTAGGAACTAGAGGTGTACTTTTAGGTCCTTATTTAGCTTCCAAATTGATTGATAATATTGAGAAAGAAGTACCTTTGGATAAGAATATCGATGTTGCTCGATATTATAAAAAATTACAATTAATAAAATAATTTATGTTAAACATACATAACGTCTCGCTTGCAATTGCTGGTGATTATTTGTTTGAAAATGTAACTTTCAGATTGGGTGCTGGCGACAGAGTTGGTTTGGTTGGTAAGAATGGAGCTGGAAAATCGACCATGTTAAAGATTCTTTCTCGTGATTTAGAACCAGATATGGGTACCATCGCAACTGATAAAGAAATTAAAATTGGTTTTTTAAGACAAGACATAGAATTCGTCAAAGGGCGTACAGTTTTAGAGGAAGCTTATCAGGCTTTCACAGAAGTTTTAGAAGTCGAAAAACAAATCAATCAAACGAATAGTGAGTTGGCAAATAGAACGGATTATGAATCTGAAATCTATAATCAGCTGATTGAAAAATTGAGTGAATTAACCCATCGTTTTGATATTTTAGGTGGATATCAGATCAAAGGAACAACAGAAAGAGTGCTGTTGGGATTGGGATTTAAACCAGAAGATTTTCACGAAGAAACAGATACTTTCTCGGGTGGTTGGAGAATGCGAATCGAATTGGCAAAACTCTTATTGCAAAACAATGATTTATTATTGCTAGATGAACCTACGAATCACTTAGATATCGAATCTATTATATGGTTCGAAAATTTTTTAAGGTCTTTCCCTGGTGCTGTTGTTTTGGTTTCGCATGATAGAATGTTTCTAGACCAAGTGACCAATCGTACAATTGAAATCTCAATGGGTAAAACCTATGATTTCAACAAACCCTATTCAGAGTATTTGGTTTTGAGAGATGAAATGCGAGAGATGCAATTGGCTGCTCAAAAAAATCAGGCTAAAAAAATAGAAGAGACAGAAAAGTTAATTGAGAAATTTCGTTACAAAGCTAGCAAAGCATCGATGGCGCAGTCGTTGATCAAAAAAATTGATAAAATTGAACGAATTGAAGTCGATGAAAACGATCAGTCTGTTATGAATATTTCTTTTCCAGTTGCAGTACAGCCTGGTAAAGTTGTTTTAGAAATTGAAAAAGTTAGTAAGTCATTTGATGATAAAGTAGTTTTTAAAGATATTGATTTGTTGATTGAACGCGGTAGTAAAATTGCTTTTGTTGGACAAAACGGTCAAGGTAAATCTACTCTAATCAAAGCGATTATTGATGAATTTGATTATCAAGGGAGTATCAAATTGGGTCATAATGTGCAGTTAGGATATTTCGCTCAAAATCAGGCGGAATATTTAGATGGAGAAAAAACCTTGTTAGACACTATGCTAGATGAAGCTACAGACAGCAATCGTTCGAAAGTTAGAGACATGTTGGGTGCGTTTTTATTCCGTGGTGACGATGTGGATAAAAAAGTTAAGGTTCTTTCTGGAGGGGAAAGAAATCGATTGGCGCTTTGTATGATGCTTTTGAAACCTATTAATGTTTTATTGATGGATGAACCCACTAACCACTTGGATATTCAATCAAAAAACGTGCTGAAAGAAGCTTTGAAAAATTACGAAGGAACGTTGATTTTAGTTTCGCACGATCGTGATTTTCTGCAAGGATTGACGGAGAAGGTTTATGAATTCAAAAACAAAAACATTAAAGAATACCTGGGTGACATCAACTATTTTTTAGAACAAAGAAACGCATCGGATATGCGCGAGTTTGAACAAATTGATGGAGGGGTGCCCAAGGAGAAATCCTCGGATGCGACAAGAGAAAAAAAATCTTTATCTTACGAGGAGCAAAAGAAATTAAAGACACTTAATAATCGTCTAAGTAAAATCGAAAGTCAAATTACTGAGTTGGAAAAGAAAATAGCGAAAGCCGACGGTGAATTAGCTGACAAGTACGAACAGCTGATGAATGATACTGTTTGGTTTTCTAATTATGAAAAGTTAAAATTAGAGTTGGATCAAGCCATGATTTCTTGGGAAGAAACTCAAGAAGCTATCGAAAGTAGTGGACTGAAATAGAGGCTTGTTTGATACAAAGTGTAGGTGCGAACTTCAAAAAAGCTTCTTGTTAAAAAAATAGAACCATACAACTGAAAAAATCGTACATTTGCACATCGTAAAGTAGATACAATTTATAGAAGTATAAAAATGAAAAATATTAAGGTTAAAGAGCTGTTGTTAGGAACAGCCCTTTTACAAGAGGTTACAGTGAAAGGTTGGGTGCGTTCGTTTCGCAACAATCAGTTTATAGCAATAAATGACGGTTCAACTATTCACAACATTCAATGTGTTTTAGAGTTGGACGCTTTTTCCGAAGACATCATCAAACGCATTCATATTGGGGCATCAATGTGCATCAAAGGAACGTTAGTTGAAAGTCAAGGGAAAGGTCAGAAATATGAAGTTCAGGTGGATCAATTGGAAGTTTTAGGTGAGTCTGACCCTGATAAATATCCGATGCAACCCAAAAAACACTCATTAGAATTTTTGCGCGAAAATGCACATTTACGTATTAGAACTAATGCGTTTGGAGCCATTATGCGCGTACGTAGTACTTTGGCTTTTGCCGTTCACAAGTATTTTCAGGAAAATGGATTCTTCTATGTAAACACTCCAGTGATTACTGGCTCGGATGCTGAAGGTGCAGGCGAAATGTTTCAAGTAACTACCTTGCCATTAGATGGTACGGCACCGCGTAAAGAAGACGGATCAATTGATTATAATGAAGATTTTTTTGGGAAACAGACTAATTTAACCGTTTCAGGACAATTGGAAGGGGAAGCTTACGCGATGGGATTAGGTGGCGTTTACACTTTCGGACCAACTTTCCGTGCAGAAAATTCAAATACTTCTCGCCACCTGGCAGAGTTTTGGATGATAGAGCCAGAAGTAGCTTTCTTGGATTTGGACGGAAATATGGATTTGGCAGAGGACTTCATTAAATATGTAATCAAATATACAATGGAAAACTGTGAAGACGATTTAGCGTTTTTACAGCAGCGTTTAATTGAAGAAGAGAAAAATAAACCACAATCTGAGCGATCAGAAATGGCTTTGCTAGATAAGTTAAATTTTGTTTTAGACAATAATTTCAAACGCGTTTCTTATACCGAAGCAATTGATATTCTTAAATCGTCAAAACCAAATAGAAATAAGAAATTCAAATATTTAATCGAAGAGTGGGGAGCTGATTTACAATCAGAACACGAACGTTATTTAGTAGAAAAGCACTTTAAATGCCCTGTAATCTTATTTGATTATCCAGCTAAAATCAAAGCTTTCTATATGCGATTGAATGAAGATGGAAAAACCGTAAGAGCTATGGATATTTTATTCCCAGGTATCGGTGAAATCGTTGGAGGTTCGCAAAGAGAAGAGCGCTATGATGTTTTGGTTGAAAAGATGAAAGAGCTTCAGATTCCAACCGATGAAATGTGGTGGTATTTAGACACGCGTCGTTTTGGTTCATGTGTGCACTCAGGGTTCGGTTTAGGCTTCGAACGCTTGGTTTTGTTTGTAACCGGAATGACTAATATTAGAGATGTGATTCCTTTTCCAAGGACACCACAAAACGCCGAGTTTTAAAGAAAAGTAATGAATCTCCGTTCAAAAGAACGGAGATTTTTTTTTATCAATAAAAGAAAAGTGAATCGTTTGCCACAAAAACCGTGCTGTTTTTGTGGTTTGTAGAGATAAATTTTTGTTGTTGACGTTTATTTTTATTTTCGAATGATTTTTTTTAGTAAATTTGATCAGTGAATGAAGTAAGAATCAGTGTAGAATTAATTGAAAACACCTTATGTTAAAGCAGAATTTACAATTAAAATTATCTCAAAAACTATCTCCTCAGCAAATCCAGTTGATGAAGCTGATTCAATTGCCTACTTTGGCATTTGAGCAACGATTAAAGGAGGAGCTGGTTGAAAACCCCGCTTTGGAAGCAGGAAAAGAAGAGACGGAACAAGCTGATGATTTTGATGCTCAAGATGAATTTGACGATGCTGATAATGATCGAATTGAAGCAGAAGACATCAATATAGATGAGTATTTGAGTGACGACGAAACGCCAGAGTATAAATTACAAGCCAATAACTATAGTGATGATGATAATGATAAATTCTCGCCGATTATGGCACAAATGAGTTTTCATCAGGATTTATTGGCGCAATTAGACACATTTATCATGACTGATGAGGAGCGGAGTATTGCAGAGTTCCTGATTGGAAGTATTGATGACATTGGGTATCTACGTCGTGAAACACAAGATTTAGTAGATGATCTAGCATTTACTCAGGCCATATACACGACCGAAGAAAAAGTTGAAGAAGTTCTGGTCCAATTTATACATGAATTGGAGCCGACAGGTGTCGGAGCTCGTGATTTACAAGAGTGTTTGTCTCTGCAATTGAAGAACAAAACACCCAACGAAAACATCGATATGGCAAAAGAGATCATCGAGAACCAGTTTGATGCATTCTCTAAAAAACACTACGAAAAATTACTACAAAAATTTGGAGTTAGTCAACAAAAGCTTCGAATGGCAATTGATGAGATCGAAAAACTCAATCCGAAGCCAGGGGGTAGTTATGGAAACAGCTTTAGAGCGATTGAACATATAGTGCCAGATTTTACTGTGAAAGTAGAAGATGGCGTAATAGAATTGCACCTCAATAGTAGAAATACACCAGAGCTTCATGTGTCTAGAGACTATCAGGATATGTTACAAACTTATAAAGAGAGTAATGAAAAGTCAACAACTCAAAAAGACGCAGTACAGTTTATAAAACAAAAACTCGATGGAGCAAAGTGGTTTATCGATGCAATAAAACAACGTCAAGAAACGCTTTTTGTAACGATGAGTGCGATTATCGAATATCAAAAAGCATATTTTTTAGATGGTGATGAAACCAAAATGCGACCAATGATTCTAAAAGATATTGCAGATATGGTTGGATTAGATATTTCTACGATTTCTCGGGTAGCTAATAGTAAGTATGTCGAGACTCCTTATGGAACCAAATTGATCAAAGATTTCTTTTCTGAAGCAATGACAAATGATCAAGGAGAAGAAATCTCGACCATAGAAATTAAAAAGATTTTACAGCAAATTGTTGATGCTGAAGATAAATCTAAACCTTATCCAGATGACAAGCTTGCAGAAATGCTCAAAGAAAAAGGGTATTCAATTGCTCGACGAACAGTTGCAAAATACAGAGAGCAACTAGATATACCAGTTGCTAGAATGCGTAAGAAAATATAATGAAAGTTCTTTCGAAAATAGCAACTTTATTATTCCATCCCGTTTTCATTCCAACGATGATTACGGGGTGTTATTATTTTTTTAATGCTTCGTTTTATTCTGAACTGGAACGATATGTAGCCTTAGGACAAGTTTTTTTAATGACTTTTTTATTGCCAGTCAGTATTTATTTCTTGTTAAAATCGGTGGGTATGCTCCGTTCATCTATCATGGTAGAAAGTGTTAAAGAACGCAGTGTTCCAATGTTTCTCAATATCATAATCGTGTTAATTTTAGTTTTTAGAGTTTGGGAAAATGCTTCAAACACCGCATTAAAACAATTTTTTATCGGTTATGCAATTACTTATGTAATTCTGTTTTGTAGTGCGCTGTTTCAAAAGAAATACAGCGTTCATGTAGCTTCCTTATGTAGTGCACTCCCACTTTTTATTCAGCCATCAGCAACCTACTTTTTACCACCGCTTGTTATACTTCCATTTTTTTTATTGCTTTTAGGCTTTGTAGCTTCTTCACGACTGTATCTTAATGCCCATACAAATTTGGAAATTATCATGGGTGGTATTATTGGATTCTTCCCAACTTTTATCATCTTTTTTCTGTATTAAACTTTTGCTTCGAATCATTTAAAGCGATCATATTTTCGCTAGTAAAAGAATTTGCTGTTTGTGTTTTTTTTAGGATAAAATATAGGTTTTTTTATATAAATAAACTTGTTTTTATGAAAAAAAATTGTATGTTTGGCTACAACTAAAAATAATCATAAAATTATGGATCGAAGAAAACGCAGGACCATACTGTTTTTGGGTATTGCTTTATTTGCAATGTTTTTTGGAGCGGGGAATTTATTATTACCTGTTTTTTTAGGTTTCGAAACTCGTGTAGGATGGACTACCACTTTCTCTGGTTTTGCATTAACAGCTATCTTAGCCCCCTTTTTAGCAGTATATGCAGTAGCGCTTTCCGGAAATTATTTTACCGATCTTGGTTCACGAGCGAATGTGAAGTTAGCTTATGCGTTATCGTTGATTAATGTATTGTGTATCGGTCCGCTTATTGCTCTTCCAAGATTAGGAGCGTCGGTTTATGAAGTGGCAATACAACCTCTTTTGCCCAATGCACAGCCAGTTTGGGTGGCTGTGATTTTCTTTGGTATAGTGATGATTTTATCTCTTTCATTAGAAAGGATTACCGAAATTTTAGGAAAATTATTAGGGCCACTACTGTTAATTTTACTTTTAATTTTAATAATTCCTGGTTTTTTTACAGAGAATTCAATCCAGTTTGATGCAATAGCCACTAACGATTTGTTTTATAAAGGATTCATTGAAGGTTATCAGACAATGGATGTTTTGGCTGCATTAATTTTCGCTGTGATATTGATCGCTGGTGCAAAACAAAAAAGCTATACACATGTAAACGATCGTATAGAAGTGGTTGTAAAATCAGCAATTATTGGTGTTGTTTGCATGTTGTTGGTCTATGGAGGGCTATTTTATTTAGGAGCACATACAGATGTTAATCATCCCGATATGGGACGTTCTGATTTGCTACTTCATATTGCTTTGCAAAACCTCGGTTCAAGTGGAATCTATCTGATTTCAGCTCTGATGATGATTGCTAGTGGAACCACTGCAGTAGCGTTGACGGCAGGTTCTGCCAATTTTTTTGAAAGATTAACAAAAGGTAAATTAGGTTATATTGAAGCGGTTATTTCAATAACTATAGTTTCTATAATTCTTGGAATAACAGGAGTTGACGCCATTATCGATTATGCTAGAAGATTACTCAACTTTATTTACCCTGTCACATTGGTATTAATCTTGTCTGTGTTGCTTTTTGGAGGAACAATAAAAAACCAAAAGCCTTATTTCATAACATTAATTGTAACAATGTTATTTTCATCACTTAGGGTTTTGGCGGAATGGCTTCCGGAACAGACTTTCTATAGAGATCTCTTGGAGATGCTCCCTCTCTCTGATTTTAAATTGGAATGGGTGCTGCCAGCTGTACTCACCTTTGTAATTAGTTGTTTTGCTTTAGGAAGGAACTTGAATCACCAGTAGACATTGGGGTTTTGTTTTGAATCCATATAAAATAATCGTATCTTTACACTTCGATTGTTTAATTATTTAATTTTTTAAAATGGGAAAAGGAGATATAAAGACAAGAAGAGGTAAGATTATTAGAGGTAGTTATGGGGTTAAACGTCCTAGAAAGAAGAAAACCACCCAAACAACCGAAAAGTAATCAAAAAAGCGGAAGTGATACACACTTCCGCTTTTTTGTTGTTTAACGTTCAGCATTTGCTGTCCAAGTAGCACCGTCTTTCAAATAAAGTATGGTGAGATCTTGAGCATTAATTCTAATATAATGTGTCTCTGTTGAACCAACCATAACCGCGGTGTTTTCATTCTTCTCGATTTCGACTCCTGTAATGTCTGGTATTCCATCGGAGAATATGAAGTTATAATCGTTTCCAACTTTCACAACCTGTACGTGGCCATCGTCAGACGAAATGGAGGTCTCTCCATCAAGATAGCCAACCGTTCCGTTGTATCTTCCTATAAAAAAATCACTATCAGCTGGATCATCGTCATCGCTACAGTTTACAAAAGCCATCGATGATACTCCTAATGCTAAAATACCAAAAAATTTCAAAAAAGTTTTCATAATCGTAATAATTTAAAGTTTATATGTATGAGATATCACAATAATTATGCCTGACCAATTTAGTGTTGTGTGAATGTGAAATTTGAGTTAGATCAGTTTTTTTTGTGGAATTTTTACTCGTGTTTGTAGTAATTCTCTATTAAAACCCATCCGAATTTTGTTTTTTTTGAGTAAGAATAAAAATAGCGATAAAAAAAATGTTTCTTATTGATTCAGTTTTCAATAGAATTTATATATTCGTACCATTAATCTAAATTAAATCTGAAGCAATAAACTGCTATAATTATTATGAGAAAAGAGATGTCTGAAGACAAACAATTCATTTTTGATTCCATTTTTACTCAGGTTCGTTCTGGTTTTTATAGTTTAGAAGAAATTCAAATCAGTGTAATTGAAGATGTTGAATATCATGGTTTTGGTGATGAAATCTCTGAGAAATGGATCCAAGAACAGATTCAAATCGTAAATTCTGAATTTTTAGAAGAATATCAACACAGAGAACGCCCAACTGATACAGAGCGTTTGATTGAAGTTTTTGACGAGTTGGCTTCAAAGCATAAAATTATAGCACTTCATGATCCTGGATTTATTACGGAAGATAGTGAATACGAGGTCGCAGATGTCGAACGTACATTGAATGATAATGAAGCAGCATCAGAAGGTTATTGTTTTTACAATGGTGAGGATTTGGATGCAGCTGTTCGAGGTGAAAAGTTATTATTGAATTTTCAAAAAATCGATAATACAAGCGATGCTACTTCCAAAGAAATTGCCAGAAAAATCATAGAAGTCTTACAAAATCATGGTTTAAAGACTACCTGGGATGGAAAGGCTACTTCCCCAATAGTTCTTCCTGGTTTTAAATGGGAACGAGTTTATGATGAAAATGCCCGTGATCTACATGATAATAACTATGTGATCGACGCTATTTTAGATAATCATTAAGCTAAGTTCTCTTGTTTTCATAAACTGCTTATTAACAAATACATCCGAATTGATGAATCATTGTTGGGTCCATCGCAAATTTTGTGATGAGATTTACTATGTTTCGGTTTCAATGTGTTAATGAATTTGCTGTCTTTTAATAAACATCTCATTTAGTTTTTAAAAGCGAAGGATATTTTCATCATTAATAGGAGTGTGGTAAGCTAAAACAACTCTTCTGATTAGATAAAAATATATCTGTGTACTATTGGTACAATTCTCAATTCATTCTATTATATTTGATTTAAACTTAAATTAAAATAACAGATGATAAAAAAGTTGACCTTTTTGGGTTGCATACTATTGTCCACGACCATTTGGGGGCAACAAACAATCCAAAAAAAAGACCAAAACAACTATTCTTATGAAATAGTTGAAGACGATCCGTCAAACACTCGGATTTACACTTTATCAAACGGGATGAAAGTGTATTTAAGTCAAAATAAGGATGAACCACGTATTCAAACTTATATTCCTGTTAGAGCTGGATCTAATGACGATCCTGCTGAATATACCGGTTTGGCTCATTATTTAGAACATATGCTTTTTAAGGGAACTTCGAAAATCGGGTCGCACGATTGGGAAACTGAAAAAGTATATCTGAAGCAAATTTCAGATTTATATGAAAAGCATAAAAACGAATCTCACCCTGACAAAAAGTTGGCAATTTATCGCGAAATTGATTCCATTTCAAATATTGCCTCTCAATTTGCAATCGCGAATGAATACGATAAAATGATTTCTTCGCTTGGAGCTTCGGGTACCAACGCACACACTTGGTTTGAAGAAACAGTTTACAAAAACAACATCCCATCAAATGAGTTAGAAAAATGGATGCTGATTGAATCTGAAAGGTTTTCAGAACTAGTTTTAAGGTTGTTTCATACAGAATTAGAAGCGGTTTACGAAGAATTTAATCGCTCGCAAGACAATGATTTTCGTTTAATGCACTATACTTTGATGGAGCACTTATTTCCAGATAGTAATTATGGACAACAAACTACAATTGGTACTTCTGAGCATTTAAAAAACCCATCATTAGTAGCTATAGAAAACTATTTTCATCAATATTACGTGCCGTCAAATATGGCAGTAATTTTGGTAGGGGATTTTGAGTTTGAACCAACGATTCAATTAGTAGAGCGATATTTTGGTAAGCTTAAAAAAGGCGAAACACCTAAAAGATATGTAGCTAAAGAAAAACCATTGAAAGCAGTTAAGGAACTTGAAGTTTATAGTCCGTCTGCAGAAAGAATGCAAATGGCTTTCCGCTTGGGTGGTGTTCATACAAAAGATGCACAACTGCTTAAAATTATGGATATGATTTTGTCAAACAGCACCGCAGGTCTAATTGACTTGAACATAAACCAAAAACAATTGGCACAATATGTAGGCGCTTATCCGCAAATAATGAAGGATTATTCTTCACACGTTTTTACTGGAATGCCAAAACAAGGGCAAACTTTGGAAGAGCTAAAGGTTTTGATTTTAGGTGAAATTGATAAAATTAAAAAAGGCGATTTTGAAGATTGGATGATTGAAGCTATTATCAATGATTTCAAAAAACAAGAACAACAAGTTTTTGAAAACGCAAATCAAATGGCAACCAATATGTATCAGGCATTTATTCATGAAAGATCTTGGGAAGATCAAATTCATGAATTAGACAAGCTTTCTAAAATTACAAAAGCAGATATTGTAAAGTTTGCAAACGAAAACTATAAAGATAATTATGTAGTGGTTTACAAACGCCAAGGTGAAAATAAAGATTTGGTAAGGGTTGAAAATCCGGGTATCACACCGATTAACTTAAACAGAGAACACGAGTCGGATTTTTATAAAGACTTTATGAAATTGACCGTGGATGAAATTCAACCGGTTTTTGTTGATTTTAATGAATCAATTCAAAGACGCAAGCTTAGAAATGCCGATTTCACTTGGATTGAAAATAAAACCAACGATATTTCTAGTGTATATTATATTACAGAAATGGGTTCCGATCATGATAAAAAGCTTTCTTTGGCAATCAATTATTTAGATTACTTAGGCACTTCAAAATATTCGTCAGAGGATTTGAAGAAAGAATTTTATAAAATCGGAATCAACTACGGTGTGAGTTCTGGCAATCAACGTTCGTTTATCTATTTAAGCGGATTACAGGAAAATATGGCAAAAGGAATCGAATTGTTAGAGCATTTATTAGCAGATGCCCAAGCAGATGAAGATGCTTATGCACGTTATATAGAAAGTATTTTAAAAAGCCGTTCTGATGCAAAAGTTAATAAAAATAACATTCAAAATGCGTTGAACCATTATGTTACTTATGGAAAAAATAGTCGTTTTAGAGACATTTTATCTGAAGCTGAACTAAAAGCCATAAAACCACAAGAATTGGTGTCTTTGATTAAAAACTTTCTAGATTACGAACATCAAATTTTCTATTACGGGAATGATGTTCAGAATACAAAGTTAGCTTTAAACCAACACCACGATTTTGGAATTAAAAAAACAATTCCAGCTGCTAAACAATATCCTCAACCGGTTACAGATGGTAAAATTTATTTTACGCCTTACGAAATGGTACAGGCCGAAATTAGTTTCCGTGCACGTGAGCAAAAGTTTGATAAAAATTTATTGACTTCTTCAGGGGTTTTCAATCAATACTTTGGTTCGGGACTTTCTTCTATTATATTTCAAGAAATTCGTGAATCGAAATCCTTAGCTTATTCCGCATATACTTTTTATTCTAATGCAAGCAAAGCAAATGAATACAACTACGTAAATGCTTACATTGGTACGCAAGCAAATAAGCTTCCAGAAGCTGTTGATGCTGTGATGCACTTATTGACCGAAATGCCTAAAGCAGAAAATCAGTTTTTAAATTCAAGAAATGCTGCTTTAAAACAAATGGCAACCCGTAGATATACCAAGTCGAGTATTTTCTTTTACTGGTTGAGCTTGCAAGACCGTGGTATTGATTATGACATCAATAAAGATATTTATGAAGAAACACAAAAGATCAGTTTAAACGATCTTGAAAACTTCTTTAATAATCGAATTAAAGGAAAGAAATTCAATGTTGGATTAATCGGCGACAAAGCCAATTTAGATTGGGAAGCCGTAAAGAAAATGGGTGTGATACAAGAATTGACTTTAGAAGAGTTATTTGGGTATTAAACCATAAAGATTAAACTTATTTACAAAAAGGGCTTAGATTTTTCTAAGCCCTTTTTCATTCAAATAATATAAGTTTTTTATAAATAAAGAATGGTTTTATGTATTTGTATTCATGAGTTGTGAGTCATCTACTTTAGTACGACTAATTTGAACTATATACTACGATTTCAAATATAGATGCTTTTGGGTTAAGAAATAACTTTATTTATTCGGCCAAAAATAAACCCGGTTTGATTTTCAAACCGGGTTTATATATTATAAAAGTGATATTAAATGAGATCTAAAATCAATGAAGGATAGAGTCCAATAACAATATTGATTAAGATAAATATTACTGCAATAACAGGATAAACGAGTGAAGAAGATACTTCGATGTTCTTATGCTCATCGTTTTTAAAGGTATACATCGTAAGAATCACTTTAAAATAGTAATAAATACTGATGATAGAATTCACTACACCTAAAATAACTAAAGTAACATATCCATTGGATAAAGCTGTTTTAAACAGGAAAAACTTAGCAAAGAAACCTGATAAAATAGGAATTCCTGCCATTGATAATAAAGCAAGCGATAGAACTACTGCCATAAGTGGAGAACGTTTTCCTAAACCTCGGAAATGCAAGATTAACTCCTCTTTTTTGTTTACAGTAGCATATATTACTACAGCAAATGCCGCAATACCTGCAGTGGCATAAGCAGTTGTGTAGTATAACAATTCGTTTGCAGAGGTTTCGATACTTAACAAAGTAAACATCATAAAACCTGCGTGAGAGATCCCAGAGTAAGCCAATAACCTTTTGATGTTGGTTTGTTTCAATGCCACGATATTACCTACAAACATGGTACATACAATCAAAACACAAATCAATTGAGTGTAAATTTCTGGCATGGTGCCTTGCAATGCGACAGACATTTTAAACAAAGATGCAATTGCAGCCACTTTTGCTAAAGTACTCATGGTAGTAGTGGTCAACAAAGGAGCTCCTTGATATACATCTGGTGCCCAGAAATGAAACGGGAAGGCTGCAATTTTAAACAACATTCCAATAACAATCATCGCAAAGCCAATAGGTAGCCATAAAGGTGTGTTGGGCATTGAAGAAAACTCTGCAATGGTTTCTATGTAAAAACTTGCTGTTGCGCCATAAATCAACGCGATACCGAACAAAACAAAACCGGAAGCAAAAGAACCCATCAAGAAATATTTCATTCCCGCTTCGTTACTTTTTATTTTCTCTGTGTTACTTGCTGCTAATACGTATAATGTTATCGACAAAATTTCAAGTCCAATAAAAAACATAACAAAATGCTCAAAAGCAATCATGCAGACTGCTCCGATTAGAACAAATATTTTCAAAGAAATAAAGTCAGAGAGTTTAGTAGCTCGGTCTTTGTAAAAATCATGTCCCATAACCACGATTCCTATCGTGAGAACAATAAATAGTATAGTAAACCATTGAGCTGTGTTAGATAAGTGTACCATATTGTACAACTCGGTTTTGATGAAAGATTGCGGACATAAAGTTGCTGCAATAGCTCCTCCCAAACCTAAGACAGTTAAAGGTATAATTCCTTTTCTGAAATTGAAAATTTCTAAAAGTAGTATGACAACGGCCAAGCCGGAAAGTACGATTAATGTATTCATAATTTTACTCTTTAAAAGAAAGCTTTACAGAATTGGGGTTAATGAAATGATTTTATAAACTGGATCTGGGTAAATTCCCAAACCAATTATAACAACTACCAATACTGTCAATAAAACAAACTCTTTGGTGTTTACATCCGCAAATGTATTTTTATTCACATTGCCCAACATACTGTGCTGGAACATTTTCAACATATAATAAGCTCCCAAAATAATAGTGGTTCCACCAAAAACAGCATACCAAATATTAACTTTTGATAAACTGTATAAAAGCGTAAACTCTCCAATAAAACTAAATGTTCCTGGTAAGCCTATTGAGGCGAAAGTTAAAATCAAAAAGAAAGAACTGAATTTAACAGCTTGCTGGCGAATACCGCCCATTTCTGATATTAAATAGGTTTGGTATCTGCTGTGAATAATTTCTGCAATATAAAACAATCCAACTACTACAAAACCATGCGCCAACATTTGTATAATTGCTCCCTGAGTTCCATCAATAGAGTTGGTATAAGCACCGGCGGCAATCAGGCCAACGTGTGCCATTGAAGAATAAGCTAATAAGCGCTTGATATGATTTTGACGCAATGCAATTAATGATGCATAAATGATTCCAATGATACATAACACAACAACTGTATTTACAATTGATGATTCAACACCTTGCGTTAATGGTAATTGCCATCTTAGAATAGAATATAATCCCATTTTCAGCATGATCCCAGAAAGTAACATGGTTCCAATCGCTGGCGATTTTTCATAAGTATTTGCCTGCCATGTATGAAAAGGAAATACAGGGATTTTAATTGCATAAGCCAAGAAAAAAGCTAAGTAAATCCAATTGGCTTCACGTACACTTAATGCTGCAGACTTTAATGTATTCCAATCAAAAGAGCCTACTTTTACATAAAGATATACAAAAGCAATCAACATGAAAAGGGATCCAGCAAAGGTATAAATGAAAAACGTAATCATGGTTTTCTTACGAATTTTGAATTCGTCGTTGCCCCAAAGTAGTCCAATAAAGAAAATTGGAATCAAAGCTAATTCCCAGAAGATATAGTACAAGAATCCGTCAATAGCCATGAAAGTTCCACACATTGCAAATGCCATTAACATTACCAAGCTGTAAATGATATGTGCGTTTTTAAATTGCTGTTGATTAGTGGTCAATAAGATGATTGGTAATAAAAGTGTGCATAATCCCAACATACTGTAAGACAAGCCGTCAACCAAAAAAGATAATTTGATGTTAAGGCTGTCGATCCAAGTATAGGTTTCTGTCAGCACCACACCAGACTGAACTTGTCCGTAGAATGCCAGCCAAAAAGCAGCACCGATAAAACTGATAACGATTGCCAGAGTACGAGCTAAATTTTTGCCCGCTGCAAAGGTTGCAATCGCTCCAACCAAATATATAAGTAGTAACAAACTAATATTCATAATAAAAAACTTAATTGGCAATGAATAAATAATATAGAATGGCACTTACACCAATCACAAAAACAAATAAATACAAACCGATGTTCCCGTTTTGAGATTTCTTTGCCTGGTACGAAAGTTCAGATGCAACAAATCCAAAACCAGAAACCATTCCGCTGATTAATACTTCGACGTTTTTCTTGAAAAAACTTCCCATATAATTCAATGGTTGTACTATCAAAAACTGGTAAATATCATCGATATAATATTTTTCAACTAGTAATTTTTGAAGTCCTGGTACATTGTTGTCGTTTACCGGAACGTGTTTGTTTTTCATGTATTTTGTATAGGCATAACCGATTCCAATTAGAGCACCTACAACAGCCAAAGCCATTAAAATATATTCTGTAGTGCCCAACTCATGAGGATGTGACAAAGCATTATTTGTAATAACCGGAGCTAAGAATTTATTTAACCAGCTACTTCCCGGAATACTAATCAATCCGCCAATAGCAGCCAAAACAGCCAAAATAATAAGTGGCATGGTCATAGGGGCTGGACTTTCATGCAGTCGATCTTCTTGCTCTTTGGTTCCTCTAAATTTATTGAAAAACGTTAAAAACACTAAACGGAACATATAGAAAGCTGTCAAAATAGAAGCAAATGAAGCAATGATCCATAGAATTTTGTTTCCATGGAAAGCGGTCAGTAAGATTTCGTCTTTTGAAAAGAATCCAGATAACGGTGGAATTCCAGAAATAGCCAATGAAGAAATCAAAAACGTGATGTAAGTGATTTTCATAGTGTTTTTCAATCCACCCATATGGCGCATATCTTGTTCTCCGCCAATTGCATGAATCACTGAACCTGAACCCAAGAACAAACATGCTTTGAAGAAAGCGTGTGTGATAACGTGGAAAACAGCTATTTCATAAGCACCTAAACCTAATGCTAAAAACATTAAACCCAGTTGAGAAACAGTTGAGAATGCCAAAACCTTTTTTATGTCGTTTTGTACCAAAGCAATAGAAGCGGCTACTAATGCAGTTAGTGCACCAATTACAGCAATCACATTTTGAATGTTTGGTGTAAGATCAAATACAAAGTTCAATCGAGTAATCAAGAAAATACCTGCAGTAACCATGGTTGCAGCGTGAATTAAAGCCGAAACTGGAGTAGGACCAGCCATCGCATCAGGTAACCAAGTGAATAATGGTAATTGAGCAGATTTTCCTGTAGCCCCAATGAATAATCCTAAGGTAGCAATAGATAAAAGACCTATTGAAGCACCTATACTTCCATATTCGGTAAGCGCTCTAAGTTCCATGAAATCGATGGTTCCGAAAAGGTGTAATAACACAAAAGTACCTACCAAGAAACCTAAATCTCCAACTCGGTTCATGATAAAAGCTTTCTTTGCAGCATCGTTATAGTCTTGGTTTTGATACCAAAATCCAATTAACAAATACGAACAAAGACCTACACCTTCCCAGCCAATGAACATCATAAGTAAGTTGCTACCCGTAACCAAAACCATCATAAAGAAAATAAACAGGTTTAGATACGAAAAGAACTTATGAAAGTTTTCATCATCGTGCATGTAAGATGTACTATAAATATGAATTAGAGTTCCGATTCCCGTTACGAACAACAACCATAAAATTGAAAGTTGATCATAGTAAAATGCGAAGTCAACAGTGTATCCCGCAACTCTAATCCAGTCAAACCATATATGTTTTACAGGTTCTGAACCACCTTGCATTGCAATAAATTGCAAAACTGTAATTATAAATGCTAGTGCGACAGTAGAAGAAGAAATGATTCCTACTACTGCTTTACTTAAGTTTTTGCCAAAGAAGGTATTTATTAAAAACCCGACCAAAGGCAAAAGTATCGCTATGGCCAATAAAGTAGTATCCATTTCTTATCCTTTTAAATTTTTAAGTTTATCAATATCAATAGAGCCAATATGTCTGTAAATTGCAACTAAAATCGCTAATCCAATTGCAACTTCTGCGGCTGCTACAGCCATAGTGAAGAAAACAAAAACCTGACCTTGAGCGTCTTCATGATAATTTGAAAAAGCAACCAACAGTAAATTGGCAGCGTTTAACATTATTTCAATCGACATAAACATCACGATAGCGTTTCTGCGATATAAAATTCCAAATACCCCGATACAAAAAAGTATCACTGAAAGGTAGATGTATTGTTCGATACCTATAATTTGTAATACCTGTTCCATTTATGTAGTTGTTTTGTCTTTTTTAGAGATTAACACAGCTCCAATCATCGCCATTAACAAAAGTATGGCGGCCATTTCAAATGGAACTGTAAATTCGTTGAGTAAGATTTTTCCCAAAACTTCAATAGATTGGTAGTCCTTACCAGTAGCTGCGTAAGCATCGACTACAGGAGCAGTTTGAGCCAAAGAAGATATAAGAACTAAACCAACCAAACCAAAGCAAACTACTGCGATGATTTTAGTAATCATAGGTTTCGAGATTTCGTTACTGATGTTGAGGTTCATCAACATAATGGTAAATAACATCAAAATCATAATGGCACCCGAATAGACAATGATGTGTACCATTGCCAAAAATTGAGAGTTAAAAAGTGCATAATGTCCTGCAATACTAAAAAAACTAACCACCAACCAAATGGCGCTGTGGATAGGGTTTTTCGAAATTACAGTCATAAAAGCACTGCCCAACGTTAAAGCCGAAAGTATATAAAAAAGAATTTCTATCATCTTTATTCCGATTTTTCTGAGTTACGTATTGCCTGTTCTAAAGGCATCACTAGTTGTTCTTTCCCGAAAATGAAACTTTCTCGAGAAGTGTTTGCGTGTACAATTTGTTTAGATTTGGTCAGATAGATGGCTTGTTTTGGACAAGCTTCTTCACATAAACCACAATAAATACAACGCAACATATTGATTTCATAAATTTCGGCGTACTTTTCTTCACGGTACAAATGTTCTTCTCCTGGTTTTCTCTCTGCGGCTTTCATGGTGATAGCCTCAGCAGGACAAGAAACAGCGCATAAACCACAAGCGGTACAACGCTCTCTACCTTCGTCATCGCGCATCAACATATGGCGCCCTCTATAGACTGGACTAAATGGTCGCGTTTCTTCAGGATAATTGATGGTAACTTTCTTTTTAAACAAGTGCTTTAAAGTAGTTGCCATTCCGCCTGCAATCGCACCGAGGTACATTCGTTCGCCCAACGTCATTTCTTTATTGGAAACGAGTTTTTTTCTGCCTGATAATGATTTATTTTCAAAAGACATAATTATTCGTTTTTAGTGCGTTAATAGTAATACAATTGCTGTAACAATGATGTTTAAAACAGCAAGTGGAATTAATGTTTTCCAACCTAAATTCATCAACTGGTCGTAACGGAAACGTGGAATCGTCCAACGTACCCACATGTACAAGAAAATAAAGAAGCATATTTTTCCAAAAAGTACAAAGATTCCAATAATGTTAGCAGTATTGGCACCCCAGTTTTCTGCCGCCCAAGTCATACCTGGATAGTTGTAAGCTCCAAAGTATAAAACAGATATTAGGGCAGAAGAGATGAACATGGCTGCATATTCAGCAAACAGGAAGAATCCCATTCTCATTGAAGAATATTCTGTATGATAACCTCCAATTAATTCTTGTTCACATTCTGCTAAGTCAAACGGAGTACGGTTGGTTTCTGCAAATGAACAGATCAAGAAAATAAAGAATCCTAAAGGTTGATAAAATACGTTCCAGTTCATTTCGTGCTGGTTTGCAGCTATTTCTCTAAGACTCATTGAGCTGTGCATCATCAAAAGAGCCACGATAGACAATCCCATAGCAACTTCATAAGAAATCATCTGAGAAGCCACACGCATGGCACTGATCAATGAATATTTATTGTTGGAAGCCCATCCTCCAATCATCACTCCGTAAACACTCACCGATAATACAGCAAAAACATAAAGCATTGCTACGTTGATATCAGTTGCTTGTAAAATAATGGTTTTTCCACCGATTACTAGGCTGTCTCCCCAAGGCAGTACAGCAGAAGTCATCAGTGCCATTGTCATAGAGATAAATGGTCCTAATACAAACAAAAAGGTGTTAGGTGTATTTGGCATAAACTCTTCTTTAGCAAAGAGTTTTAAACCGTCTGCTAATGGTTGTAAAATTCCACCTGGTCCAGCTCGGTTAGGTCCTCTACGGTCTTGAATCCAAGCGGCAATTTTTCTTTCCGCCAAAGTTGCATACATGGCAAAAAGCATAGTAATGGCAAAAACGGCTAAAATTAAGATGCCTTTTTCTATAATAATTGCTTGTTCCATAATTAGTTGTTTTCAGAATTATAAGGCACCTCAGTCATACTGATTTTATTGCGATCCTGCTCGCGACCCAACAAGATTTGTTTTTCTGTATCGATGCGAACAGTATCCATTTTTCGAGTGTAATTACTTTGATTGATCACACTCCATTTTTCGAATTTTCGTGGGCCTTCAATTGTCCAATCACTTACTTCTTTATGATCAAAACGACATTCGTTACAGATAAACTCTTCTACTTCGTGGTATTCGTCTTTGCGACCTGTTACTCTTTGAATTTCATTACCAAACATCCAAAGGGTAACTTTTCCACAACATTTTTCGCAGTTTCTATGTGCGTTGAATGGTTTATTAAACCAAACTCTCGATTTGAAACGGAAAGTTTTATCGGTCAATGCACCAACTGGACATACGTCAATCATATTTCCTGAAAACTCATTGTCGATGGCTTTGGAAATATAAGTTGAAATTTGTGCGTGTTCACCTCGATGTAAAACACCGTGTACGCGTTCTTCGGTCAATTGGTCTGCCAACTTCACGCAACGATAACACAAAATACAACGATTCATGTGTAGTTGAATGTTGTCTCCGATATTTTCTGGTTCAAAAGTTCTCTTTTCTTCTTGGAAACGAGTTTTTTGTAATCCATGTTGGAATGAAAGATTTTGTAAATCACATTCACCAGCTTGATCACAAACAGGGCAATCCAATGGGTGGTTGATTAATAAAAACTCGGTTACGGCTTTTCTTGCCTCCAGAGCTCTTTCGGAAGTAATACTTTTTACTTCCATTCCGTCCATTACACCGGTCTTGCAAGAAGGCATCATCTTAGGCATTGGACGAGGGTCTGCCTCGCTTCCTTTAGATACTTCTACTAAACAAGCACGACAATTTCCACCCGTGTTTTCGAGTTTGGAATAGTAGCACATCGCAGGAGGAACGGATTCGCCTCCCATCATACGAGCAGCCTGCAGAATTGTTGTTCCCGGCTCTACTTCTATAGTTTGTCCGTCTATTGTTACTTTCATCTCTTTTTAGTTCAAAGTTTGGTGTTTAATGCATAAGGTTTAGAACCCTAGACTTTAAACCTTAAACAAAAATTATATAGTTACTGTGTTTAACAAATGTCTTACTTTCGACATAGGTTCATTTACAAAATGATCTCTATGTTTAATCTTTTCTGGGAAACGAACGTGGTATTCAAATTCTTCTCTAAAATGTCTAATGGCTGCAGCTACTGGCCATGCAGCAGCATCGCCCAAAGGACAAATTGTGTTTCCTTCGATTTTTGATTGAATGTTCCATAACAATTCGATATCTTCTTCTGTACCTTGACCGGTTTCGATACGGTAAAGTACTTTTTCCATCCAACCTGTTCCTTCTCTGCAAGGGGAACATTGTCCACAACTTTCATGAGCATAAAATCTTGTGAAGTTCCAAGTGTTTCTTACAATACAAGCCGTGTCGTTATAGACTATAAATCCACCAGAACCCATCATCGAACCAGTTTGGAAACCTCCGTCTGATAAAGATTCGTATGTCATCAGGCGGTCTTCGCCATTGGCAGTTTTAAAAATCAGATGTTCAGGTAAAATCGGAACGGAAGAACCACCAGGAATTAATCCTTTCAAAGGTCTATCGTTCATCATTCCTCCTAGATATTCATCAGAATTCATGAATTCATCTACAGAAAGTCCTAATTCGATTTCATAAACGCCAGGGTTTTTACAATGACCTGAAGCGGAAATCAATTTAGTTCCAGTTGAACGTCCAACACCTATTTTGGCGTATTCTTCACCCGAATTTAATACGATCCATGGCACGTTGGCAATAGATTCTACGTTGTTTACAACAGTTGGCTCTGCCCACAATCCACTAACAGCAGGGAAAGGCGGTTTCATTCTTGGGTTTCCGCGTTTTCCTTCCAATGATTCAATCAAGGCCGTTTCTTCACCACAGATGTAAGCACCAGCTCCACAGTGAACGTGTAAATCTAAGTTAAATCCTGAGCCCTGAATATTTTTTCCTAACCATCCGGCAGCATAAGCTTCTTTGATGGCTTTTTCTAATATTCTATAAATCCACATATATTCTCCACGAATGTAGATGTAGGAAAGGTTTGCTTCCAACGCAAAGCTAGAAACAATCATCCCTTCGATCAACAAATGCGGAATGTATTCCATTAGGTATCGGTCTTTGAATGTACCAGGTTCCGATTCATCGGCATTACACACCAAATGTCTTGGCTTGCCCGATTTTTTGTCGATAAAACTCCACTTCATTCCCATTGGGAATCCTGCACCACCCCGACCTCGCATTCCAGATGTTTTAACTTCTTCAACGATTTCGTCTGGCGTCATTTTAAGAGCTTTTTCCACAGAGGCATAGCCACCGTTTTTACGGTAAACTTCATAAGTGCGAATGCCTTCTATTCCTGCTTTTTCAAGTAATATCTTTCTTGCCATAATATTTTCTCTTCAGTATTCAGTTATTCCGACCAAACAGCCAATTCATATCCATCAGGATCTATAAATTGAAATCTTCTGCCACCAGGAAAACTGAAAATATCTTTAACAATAGTGCCACCTGCACTGATCACTTTATTTTTTGTTGATTCTATGTCATCGGAATAAAGTACGATTAAAATCGATCCTTTTACAGGACTTCCAGAAGTAAAACCTCCGTCGACGTATGTTCCTTCAAATGCAGTATATTCTGCGCCATAGTCTGTAAACTTCCAATCAAAACATTTTGTGTAAAAGTCTTTTGCTTTAGCAATATCTTTTGAAATAAATTCAATGTATTGTATTTGCTCGTGTTGTAGTTTTGTATTGACCATGGTGTTGATAATTAAACTAATTCGATTTTACCAGCTCTACAATCTTCAATCAATTGATCGATTTTTTCTTTGGTCAAGTGTTCGTGATTAAAGTCACCTAATTGCAACATTGGTGCATATCCACAAGAACCTAAGCATTCGACTCCGTGTACTGAAAACAAACCGTCGGGAGTAACTTCATCTAGTTTTACACCTAATTTTTCACAAGCATACTCCATCATGTCTTCTGCTCCTCGCAACATGCAGCACGAAGTTCTACAGAACTCAAAAGAATATTTACCTTTAGGTTTTTGACGGTACATTGAATAGAAAGTAACGACTTCGTATACTTCAATTGGTTTTATTTCCAATATCTCGGCTACTTTATCCATCAATTCTGTGCTCAACCAATGGTCATGAGCATCTTGTACCTCGTGTAAAACAGGCAACAAAGCTGATTTTTTCTTGTCAGATGGATAATGCGAAAGCAACTCATTGATGCGTGCCATCAATTCGTCGGTTATGTTTATTTCTTGTTTTAATGTTGTTGTTTCCATTTCTTACTGTATCGTGATCATTTAGTTTTGTGTAATGCTTCAAACTCAATAATATTATGCAGTTCTAAGCATCTAATTCTCCTGCAATAACGTTCATACTCGAAAGAGTAATAATAGCATCGGACAAGCTGCGTCCTTTTACAATTTCATTAAATGCTTGATAATAAATAAAACATGGTCTTCGGAAGTGTAAACGATATGGCACACGACTTCCGTTTGTGATTAAATAAAAACCTAATTCCCCATTTCCACCTTCTACAGAGTGATAAACTTCTGTGCTCGGCACAGGAATTTCGCCCATCACAATTTTAAAGTGATAGATCAAGGCTTCCATGTTATTGTATACATCTTCTTTTGGAGGTAAATAATAGTCTGGAACATCTGCGTGATATCCACCTTCAGCCGGCAATTTATCCAATGCTTGACGAATGATTTTCATGCTTTCCCAAACTTCAGCATTACGAACGCAGAAACGGTCGTAGCAATCTCCATTTTGTCCAACTGGGATGTCAAATTCAAAATCTTCGTAAGAGCAGTAAGGGTTCTGTACGCGAATGTCATAATCAACTCCGGCAGCTCGCAAGTTAGGACCTGTAAAACCATAACTGATAGCTTTTTCAGCCGAAATAGCTCCAGCACCAATGGTTCTGTCCATAAAGATTCGATTTCTAGCAAGCAAATCTTCAAATTCTTTCCAAACCGCTGGGAATTCCTCTAGAAATTCGTCTATCTTTCTCCAAGCAGTTTCGCTCCAGTCGCGTTCAAAACCTCCGATGCGTCCCATATTGGTAGTTAGACGTGCACCGCATATTTCTTCGTAAATTTCATAAATCTTTTCACGGTATTGCATAACATACAAGAATCCGGTTAAAGCTCCGGTGTCAACACCCATTACAGAACTACAAATGATATGGTCGGCAATTCGGGCCAATTCCATAATAATTACGCGCATATATTGTACGCGTTTAGGAATTTCAATACCCAATGCTTTTTCAACCGTCATCCACCAACCTGTATTATTGATCGGTGATGAACAATAATTCAAGCGGTCGGTCAAAACGTTGATTTGATAAAACGGTCTGTTTTCGGCTATTTTTTCAAATGCACGATGAATGTATCCAACGGTACCTTCACCATCGATAATTTTTTCACCATCCATCAATAAGATGTTTTGGAAAATTCCGTGGGTAGCAGGGTGGGTGGGACCTAAATTTAATATAGATAATTCTATACCATCTTTTTCTTTTGTTTCCTTGATTTGTTTTTCAAATCTTTTTTCTGGAACTAATAATAAATCTGACATAGCCTACTTTTTAACAATTAGGACCGGTTCTTCCGAAGAAGCGGTCGTCTTTATCTGTTCTTCCTTGATCTTCTAGAGGGAATTCTTTTCTCATTGGAAAAGATTTCATTTCATCCATATTCAAAATACGTTTCAGTTGAGGATGATTTTTGAAGACAATCCCGTAAAAATCATAAGTTTCTCTTTCTTGCCAATTAGCACCTGCAAAAAGAGGTACAATGCTTTCGACTTCAGGATTATCGGCTGGTAGAAATACTTTGATTCTTATACGCACATTATCATACCAATTGTGTAAGTGATAAACCACACAAAACTGGCGATCTTTAGCGTAATCTGGATAATGAATACCGCAAACATCGGTTAGGAAGTTAAAATTCATTCCTGAATTTTCTTTCAAAAATTGTATCACCTCAAAAGAAGCTTCTTTCTTAACTTCAAAAGCCAACATGTCATGCTCTATATGAAAGTTTTCAACCTTTGGCGTGAATTGTTGACTCAAAGTTTGTTGTACGATTTCGTTTGTTAAGCTCATTTTACTTAATATTATATGAGTTTAATAAATCTTTATATTCTTCGCTACTTCTTCTGCGAACGGATTCGTTTTTCACAATTTCTTGTAGTTCCAAAATACCATCTAGTATTTGTTCAGGTCTTGGCGGACACCCCGGTACGTATACGTCTACAGGAATAACCTTGTCAATACCTTGCAATACCGAATAAGTGTCAAAAACACCACCAGAAGACGCGCAAGCACCTACGGCAACAACCCATTTAGGTTCTGCCATTTGTTCATAAACTTGGCGCAAAATAGGAGCCATTTTTTTTGCAATGGTCCCCATTACTAGTAGCATATCGGCTTGACGAGGCGAAAAACTCATTCGTTCAGAACCAAAGCGACCAATATCGTAGGTTGCTGCCATTGTGGCCATATATTCAATACCACAACACGAGGTTGCAAAAGGCAAAGGCCACATTGAGTTGGCGCGAGCCAAACCTACTACTTCACTTAATTTTGTTGCAAAAAAGCCCTCTCCGGCATAGCCCGGTGGCGGTGCAACCTGTTTTATGTTAGTTGAATTGCTCATAATTTTTAATTATTATTCGAATTCTAATGCTTTTTTCTTGAATTCATACAGTAATCCTACAATCAATAAGAAAATAAAGATGCCCATCTTCCACAATCCTTCCCAGCCTAATTCTAAGAAATTAACTGCCCAAGGATACATGAAAATTACTTCAACATCGAATAAAACGAATAAAATGGCTACTAAAAAGTAGCGCACATTAAAAGGAACCCTTGCGTTTCCAAAAGACTCGACACCACATTCAAAGTTGATCTCTTTGTTTTTTGAATTCTTTTTAGGACCTAGAAAGCCAGATACAATAATTGTAACTAGCACAAAACCAGCAGCAAGACCAAGCTGCATTAAGATTGGTATTAGATCTGATTGAGTAGATTGCATAATTTAGAAAATATGTTTTACTTAAAAACTCAAAGGTAGATTTTTATAAGATTAAAAAAAACCATATTCACCACAATTATCCAATATATTTGTGGTTTTGATGTAATTTATAACGATTTTAAATAATATTTTTAAAAAATCTTTTTATCTTTTGATTTGATCCGCAAATTGAGGTAGAATCGATGATTTGATAGTTGAAGTCTTGCTTAAAAAGTAAGCTATTAATTCAAAAATTTTCGTTTTTAAATTTTTTATAGAAGTTTTTTAATGGGAGTTCAAGTACTTAGGTTTAAGCTGCGTTTTCTTTTTTTTTCTCGAGCTGAAAGTTTTTTTATACTTTGAATATTGAAAGTTAAACTCAAAGAATTTTTCACAAAAAAAAGCACCTTAGAAAGGTGCTTTGTGGAATTCAAGTAATAATAAATTTTAAAAATATATTATAAAACTACAACGTCTGTTGCGATTTTTCCTTTTTTTCCATCAGATTCAATGTAGTTTACTACATCTCCGTCTTTTAATTCTCTTGATTTTAATCCAGAAATATGAACAAAAATGTCTTGTTGTGTTTCCTGGTCTGTAATAAAACCAAATCCTTTTGATTCGTTGAAGAACTTAACTGTACCTGTTCTCATTTAATAAAATAAATAAATTAATAATGGTCAAAGATAGGATTTTAAATCGGTTATAAAAGAAATTATTTGTTTTTTTTTAAATAATTAAAACAAGAAGCTTTTGAGTATGAATAGGATAATGTTTCGTGGAGGCTTTACGTTATCAGGTGCTGTCATTGCTGACTTTTACTGTAAAATTTCAGTTATTAAGTTCGGCTTAGGCTTTATTAAAAACGTCTTTCAAAAAGAAAACTCCTTTCAATTTTTGCTATTGAAAGGAGTTTTTGTGTGAAAATTGGATTCAATTTTATTCTTCAACAGGTTTTTGGATTTCAAAAGTTTCCATAAATGCTGTTGTATAATTTCCAGCTACATAGTTTGGATCGTCCATTAATTGTCTGTGGAAAGGGATTGTTGTTTTAATTCCTTCGATAACAAATTCATCCAATGCACGTTTCATTTTATTGATGGCTTCTTCTCGGGTTTGCGCTGTAGTTATCAGCTTGGCTATCATAGAGTCATAGTTCGGCGGAATCATATATCCCGAATAAACATGAGTGTCTAAACGAACTCCGTGACCACCTGGTGCGTGAAGTGTTGTGATTCTTCCTGGTGAAGGTCTAAAATCGTTGAATGGATCTTCTGCATTAATACGACATTCGATTGAGTGCAACTGTGGAAGGTAATTTTTTCCAGAAATTGGAATTCCAGCAGCTACAAGGATTTGTTCTCTAATTAAGTCGTAATCAATAACTTGTTCAGTGATTGGGTGTTCTACTTGAATACGAGTGTTCATTTCCATGAAGTAGAAATTTCTATCTTTATCTACTAAGAATTCGATAGTTCCTGCGCCTTCATATTTTATGTACTCAGCAGCTCTAACAGCGGCATCTCCCATTTTTTGTCTTAACTCGTCGGTCATAAAAGGAGATGGAGTTTCTTCGGTAAGTTTTTGGTGACGACGTTGGATCGAACAATCTCGCTCGGATAAGTGACATGCTTTTCCATAAGAATCGCCCACCACTTGAATTTCGATATGTCTAGGATCCACGATTAGTTTTTCCATGTACATACCGTCGTTACCAAAGGCTGCCGCAGCTTCTTGACGTGCACTTTCCCATGCTTTGTCTAAATCTTCTGCTTTCCAAATTTCACGCATACCTCTACCGCCACCTCCGGCTGTAGCTTTCATCATGACAGGGAAACCGATTTCTGTTGCTACTTTTTTCGCATGTTCCAAAGATTCCAACAAGCCTTCCGAGCCAGGAACTGTAGGTACACCTGCAGCTTTCATGGTTTCTTTGGCAGTGGCTTTATCACCCATCTTTTCAATCATTTCTGGTGAAGCACCAATAAATTTAATGCCGTGTTTTTCACATAAAGCAGAAAATTTAGCGTTCTCAGACAAAAATCCGTAACCAGGATGAATAGCATCGGCATTTGTGATTTCTGCAGCAGAAATGATGTTTGTCATTTTTAAATAAGACTGAGCACTTGGTGCAGGACCGATACAAACAGCCTCGTCTGCAAATCTAACGTGCAAACTATCGGCATCGGCTGTAGAATAAACAGCCACGGTTTTAATGCCCATTTCGCGACACGTACGGATAATGCGCAAAGCAATTTCTCCTCTGTTGGCTATTAATATTTTATTAAACATAAACTTCAGGTTTAGTTATTTGATAATCATTAATTAATAAGTAAATCACTTATTAAGAAGGATCTACCAAAAATAATGGTTGGTCAAACTCAACTGGAGAAGAGTCATCCACTAAAACTTTTACAACTTTACCAGTAACTTCAGATTCGATTTCGTTGAAAAGTTTCATAGCCTCAATGATACATAATACATCTCCGGTTTTAATAGTTGAGCCAACTTCTACAAATGATGGCTTGTCTGGAGATGGTTTGCGGTAAAAAGTTCCGATGATAGGAGATTTTACTGTAATGTATTTTGAATTGTCTTCAGTAGCTGCTGGTGCTGCTGGTGTTTCTACAGCTGCGGTAACTTGTGGAGCTGTTTGTGTCTGCGGCATGTTTACAGGGATTTGTTGAATATAACCTGTTTTTTCTACTGTAGTACTGTCTTCTGTTGTGGTTTTAATCGTGATTTTAAAATCGTCTGTTTCCAACTTTACTTCTGTAGCTCCAGATTTGGCTACAAATTTGATTAAATTTTGAATTTCTTTAATGTCCATAAATCTAATTATTTTTTGTTTTATTGTAGTTTAATTGTTTGTGGGTGTATCATAGGCCCACTTTAAATAGATAGCTCCCCAAGTAAATCCACCACCGAATGAAGCGAAAATAAGATTATCTCCTTTTTTCAATTGATTTTCGAAATCGTTGAGCAATAATGGTAATGTAGCAGAAGTTGTATTTCCGTATTTGTCGATATTGAACATTACTTTGCTTTCTTCAAGGTTCATTCTATGCGCGGTTGCATCAATGATTCTCTTGTTTGCTTGGTGAGGAACTAACCATTGCACATCGTCTTGTGTCAATTGGTTTCTTTTCATGATTTGTTCAGAAACATCTGCCATGCCTGATACTGCATATTTAAAAACAGTTTTTCCGTCTTGGTGTACAAAGTGTTGTTTGTTTTTAACGGTTTCCTCAGAAGCAGGTAAGATGGAGCCTCCAGCTTCGATTTTTAAAAATGCTCTTCCTACACCGTCGCTTTTTAAAACTTCATCTTGAAAGCCTAGGCCTTCATTATTCGGTTCGAATAAAACTGCACCGGCTCCATCTCCAAAGATGATGCAAGTTGCACGGTCTGTATAATCGATGATTGAAGACATTTTGTCGGCTCCGATTAATAATACTTTTTTATAGCGCCCCGACTCGATATAGGCAGCCGCTGTTGACATACCGTATAAAAAGCTTGAGCAAGCTGCTTGCAAATCATATGCAAATGCATTGGTTGCACCTATTTCAGTGGCTACGAAAACTCCAGTAGATGCTACGGGCATATCGGGAGTTGCTGTTGCTAAAATTAAGGCATCGATTTCCTTAGGGTCGATACCTGTCTTTTTAAACAAATCCTGAGCGGCTCTAATAGCCATATACGAGGTTCCTTGACCTTCTTCTTTTAATATTCTGCGTTCCTTGATTCCCGTTCGAGTAGTGATCCACTCGTCATTGGTATCTACCATGGTTTCCAATATCTGGTTACTTAACACATAATCAGGTAGATATTTTCCAACGCCTGTAATGGCAGCTGTTAGTTTTGTCATAGAAATACCTATTGTTTTGAACAAATTTTTTGAGACCTGAAAATTACGAAAAAAAACAATAAGATATTCGTTTTCACTCTTGAAAACTTTATTTTGAATAAAGAAGAGCCTGTTTCAGGGGTTTTTTAGTAAAAAAAAAGAATCCCGCTCACGCGAGATTCCGTAGATGTTCATAGAGGAGCTTATTAAGCTTCAGCTTCAGTTTTGTCAACAAGAACTTGACCTCTGTAATATAATTTTCCTTCGTGCCAGTATGCTCTGTGCATCAAATGTGCTTCGCCTGTAACTGGGCAAGTAGCGATTGTAGGAGCTACAGCTTTGTAGTGTGTTCTTCTTTTATCTCTTCTTGTTTTAGAGGTTTTTCTCTTTGGATGTGCCATTTTACTGTATTATTTATCCGTTAATAGTTTTTTTAATTCGTCCCATCTTGGGTCGGTTTCATTATTGTTTGACGATTGCTCGTCTGTTTCTTCATCTGTTGTAGGTTCGTAATCGATTAAATCTCCGTCGTCTATTATGTCCCAGTCATCATCGTTCAGAAAATCCAATTCATCATCGTCTGTTTCGTCTTGAGTTGCTATATCTGGATGAATCCTTTTGTAGGGTACAGATAGCGCAATCATTTCATAAACAAATTGCATAATGTTGAATTGAAATTCTCCGTGAGGCAAAATTAATAAATCTTCGTTATCATCATTAAATTCGTCTCCAAATTTCACAACAAGATTCAACGCACCGGTGATTGGCAGGTCAAAGTCTTCGTTGGTTACATCACAAGGAACGTTTACAGTACCTTGATGACTTAACGACAATTCCATGAAAGTGTCCTTTTTTAAAAGGATAGCTTTGACATGTACGTCGCAACTGTTGAACTCTTCGTAATTGAAAAGATCGAAAAAATCATTTTCAATACGGTATTCAAATTGATGTTCGCCTAATTTTAATCCGGAAAATTGGATTAAAAAATCTTTCTCCTTTATCATAACCATCTATTTGAGCGTGCAAAGATATAAAAATTATTTAATAACAAATACTTGTTGTTGTTTTTTTTAACTCAACTATTTACTTGTTATTAAAGGATTTTTTTTACTCTGCAGGTATTCGCTTCTGTTTTTGTAAATATCTATGGCTGCATAGACTGCGTTTTTAAAGGAAGTGAAATCTGCAATTCCTTTTCCAGCAATGTCAAATGCAGTGCCGTGGTCGGGCGATGTTCTAATTCTATCCAATCCGGCTGTAAAGTTTACACCGTTTCCAAAATTCAAAGTCTTGAATGGTATTAAACCTTGATCGTGATAACAGGCCACCACCGCATCAAAATCATAATGTTGTTCAGAACCAAAGAAACCATCAGCTGAATAAGGGCCGTAAATTGTGATGTTTTCATCAAAAAGTTCACTAACAGTAGTATTGATGAATTCTTTTTCTTCATTTCCGATGATTCCGTTATCGCCAGAATGTGGGTTTAAACCTAAAAGTGCTATTTTTGGCTTGATGACATTGAAATCTTGTATCAATGATTGATTAATTGTGCGTACTTTCTGCTTGATTAATTCAGGAGTCAGTGTTTTTGAAACTGCTTCTACGGGAATATGATCCGTTACCAATCCTACTTTTAAGTTTTCACTTATCATAAACATCAAGGCATTGCCGTCAAGTTCTTGGTTCAGGTAATCTGTATGTCCAGGAAAAGCAAAACCTTCGGTCTGTATGTTGTATTTGTTGACTGGAGCGGTTACCAAAGCATCGATACTTTCTTTTTTCAACGCTTTTGTAGCAGCTGTAAAAGATTTTATTGCGTATTTGCCAACGTTGTCGTCTAAGGTACCAGGATCTAAATTGACACCTTCTCGCCAAACATTTAAAACATTAAATTTTCCTAATTGAATTTGATCTAAAGAATCGATTCCGTGGATAGCGATATTAGAATCAATGATTTTTTTTATAAAAGAAACCAATTTTACGTTGGCAAACACTACAGGTGTGCAGAGTTCCATCATTCTTGGATCTTCAAAAGTTTTTAAAATTACTTCCGGTCCAATACCGTTCATGTCACCTATAGAAATTCCTAATATAATATTTTCGCCTTTTTTAAACATATGTTGCGTGAATTATTGCTAATTTTGAGACAAATTTAGTAAAATTATTCTACTTATGTTTACTGGTATTATTGAAACGCTTGGCGTTATCAGAAAAATAGAACAAAATCAATCAAATGTACACCTTTTTGTGGAAAGTGAGTTTTCTTCACTGTTAAAAATTGATCAAAGTGTGTCGCATAATGGAGTGTGTTTAACAGTGGTTGCTATCGAAGATAATGTTTATAAAGTCACTGCTATTAAGGAAACCTTAGAAGTTACAACGATAAGTAATTGGAAAGTAGGTGATAAGATCAATTTAGAACGAGGCATGCCGATGAATGCGCGTCTGGATGGTCATATAGTTCAAGGACATGTAGATACCACAGCGACTGTAACTAAAATAGAAGAGGTGGGGGGAAGTACGTATTTTAGTTTTGAATACAGCGAAACTTGTTCGCAAGTAACCATAAATAAAGGTTCGATTACCGTAGACGGAACTAGTTTGACCGTGGTTGACTCTGGCGATAATACTTTTAGTGTGGCGATTATTCCATATACTTTAGAACACACACTTTTTCATACTTACAAGGTAGGAACTGAAGTTAATTTAGAGTTTGATGTGATTGGGAAATATGTGGAAAAATTGATACGAAGAAGAGGAATTTAAGCAAAGTTAAATTTTTGTTAAATAATAAAAGAGGCTGTTTGTAATTTACAAACAGCCTCTACTTTTTATTGCAATTAACTCCAGCGTTCAACTTTAGTTATTTCTAATTTTTTTTCTGGCCATTCAATGATTTGTCCTGATTGATATCCAAGCATTGCGATACCGTCGTCAGACAAAATAGAGATTTTGTTTTTACTAGGTTTTGATTTTCTTGGGCTTACAAAAATAACGGTTTTCTCTTCGTTGGTAGTATGGTTTTTGTAAGTTACTACAGTATCAATAGCCACAGTATCTTCGGGTATATCTCTTCTGAACATTTGCTCAGCGTTTCTTAGTTCTTCTGCAAGGATTTCTTCTTTATCCTTGGTTACTTTTTTTCTTCTTATGTGCTCTCTGATTAAATCGTAAGTTCCGGTTGTTAATTTAATATTTACTGACATGTTTGTTTAAATTTTGATCAAATTCTATTAATGATTCAGACTCCTCGTTGTTTATTGAGGCTTTATAGAATAAAACGATAACGATTTTATGTTTAAAGAATTTGAAAGTTGATAAAGTAGCCTCATCGGTTCAAGATGGTCCCTGTCATGAGTCTTGACAGGGCTTAAATAATGAATTCTTTAGAGGTTTTTAAAAATACGTCGTCATGTAAGTATATCAAATTCTGCAACAGACGAATCAATCGATTGTCCTTGAAACAAAAATTTGAAGGCTTCATTGTTATATTTGCTTTATAATTTGGTCTAAAATACGACAAATTTGCCAGTATAAAAAGATATTAAAGTAAATAAGGTTATTTTTAACAAATTTACGATCGAACTAGGGTTTATACGTTTAATGACGCCCGAAATCCGCGGGAAGCATAATAAGATGAAGCACCGTTGTGATACACAAATACGTGATTGTATCGAAAATCAGCAAAAAGTGCGCCGCCCAAATCACGGATTTCTTCTGGAGTTTCAATCCAGCTGGATGTTTTCTGGTCAAAGGGTTCTATCATTTGCAACGCTCTGTATTCTTCTTCATTGAGTAGTTTTACGCCCATTTCTTTGGCAGCATCTATCACATTGTGCGACGGTTTATGCGCTTTGCGGTCGTTTAGTGCTTTGCGGTCATAGTACCCTCTTCTTCGTCCTTTTGGGCTCTCTGCTGCACAATCGCAAAAAGTATATTCACCGTTGGTTTCGTTGTAGGAGATCACGTCGGGTTCGCCACCACTTACTTCCATTTGCTGCAACGACCAAAGTTTAGAAGGTTCTTTATCTAACTTTTCTTCTACACTGTTCCAGTCTAACAACGGATGGCGGTGCTTGTTTTTTTCAAAACGCTTTTTTAACGTTGTTAATAAATCTGTTTTTTGTTGGGCAGTTAGCTTTTTCATTTTCGTTCATTGCTATATGGTCAAATAATTGGCTTTTATCTTTTCCAATACTTTGAAGGATTATTTCTTTGTTAGTTTAATTTCCAAAGTTCCGTCTCCGTTAACCTTGTCAAAAGTAATAATAGAAGTTTCCACATCAAAAATACTTAATTTTAAAGCTTCGCTTTTAGAGACTTCTTTACCTTCTACTAAAACTTTTTTAATTTTAGAATTATTGATACTGTTTTTAAAATCTTGTTCTAGCTTGTTAATAAAGTCTTTGCTTGCGTCTTTCTCTAGTTTTTCGGCTTCGGCTTTTGCTAATTCTGCTTCTTTTTCCAAACGTTGTTTCTCAGCTTCGGCATCCAATTTCGCTTTTTCTTCCGCTTCCAATCTTTTTCTTTCGGCTTCTGCTTTTGCTAATTCAGCTTCTCTTTCCAAACGTTTTTTCTCAGCTTCGGCTTCTTTTCTAGCTTTTTCTTCCGCTTCTATTCTTTTTCTTTCCGCTTCGGCTTTTGCTAATTCAGCTTCTCTTTCCAAACGTTTTTTCTCAGCTTCGGCTTCTTTTCTGGCTTTTTCTTCCGCTTCTAATCTTTTTCTCTCTGCTTCGACTTTTGCTAATTCTGCTTCTCTTTCCAAACGTTTTTTCTCGGCCTCAGCTTCTTTTCTGGCTTTTTCTTCCGCTTCTAATCTTTTTCTCTCTGCTTCGACTTTTGCTAATTCTGCTTCTCTTTCCAAACGTTTTTTCTCGGCCTCAGCTTCTTTTATGGCTTTTTCTTCGGCCTCTAATCTTTTTCTTTCCGCTTCGGCTTTTGCCAATTCTGCTTCTCTTTCCAAACGATTTTTCTCGGCCTCAGCTTCTTTTCTAGCTTTTTCTTCCGCTTCTATTCTTTTTCTTTCCGCTTCGGCTTTTGCTAATTCCGCTTCTCTTTCCAAACGATTTTTCTCGGCCTCAGCTTCTTTTCTAGCTTTTTCTTCTGCTTCTAATCTTTTTCTTTCTGCCTCAGCTTCTTTTTCTAATTCCGCTTCATTCTGTAGATTTAATTCTTGCTCTTGTTGTCTATTTTGGTTGGTGTCAGCCACAGCTACTTCATTCTCTAAAAGGAGTGGTTCTTCATTTTGTATTCGTCTAGCTTCCTCTTCTTCCAACCTTGCCTTTTCAATGTTTTTCAAGCGTTCTTGTTCTATATCATAAGCCATTCGTTCTGCTTCTCTTTCTTTTGCTTTTTCTGCATAACTTGCAACCTTTTCAATGATTTGTTCGTCAATTTTAGCTCTTTCGGATGTAAAAGGTTTGATTTGAGGGATGAGTTTTATTACAATTGCTCCGTTTTCGCCTTGACTTCCAAATATTTCTATTGCATCCTTGGGCTCTAGTTCAATTATGCTTTCAATATGTTCAGGTTTTATTTTAGGATAATCCATGTAGCGAATCTTATAGCCGTTGACAATCACAATGGGATTTCCCTTAGTTGCAATGTTTTCGATTTGGATTGTTGGTGCAGCATCAACATGAAGTGTAGCAAAAATACAACTTATAGGGACAATCAGTTTTTTCATTTTTTATTTATTAGAAATTATAGCGGCAAATTCTTGTTTACTGAATAAACGTTTTTCTTGTGAATATATTGGACAAGACATCATTATCTCATCAATTTTATAGCGATCAATGAATTGATGCAAATTTCGAGCCACAGTATCGCGATCACCTATGAAAGTGCAGGAAGTCATCTGGCGGATCATCGCTTCTTCATTGACTGTCCAGTCTTTATAGAAATCTAAATCGGGTTTTTGCATTTTACTTCGTTGATTTCTAATGATACCTAAAAACATTTTATAAAAAGAAGACGCTAGGAAACGAGCTTCTTCATTAGTTGTGCTAATTATGACATTGACACAAGCAATTTTGTATGGTTCTTCTAAGTATTGCGATGGCTTGAAGTTCTGTTCATAAAATTGGAAGGCGGTTCCCAATTGTTGAGGGGCAAAGTGTGATGCAAATGCATATGGTAATCCGTAAGCAGCTGACAGCACAGCACTTTCAGTACTTGAGCCTAAAATATAAATCGGCACATCAGTTCCTTCTGCAACAAAAGCTCTCACCTTACTGTCGTTGTTATCGGTAGAGAAAAATTGCTGGATTAGAGAAACGTTTTTTGGGAATTCTTGAGCGTTTCTGAAGAAATTTTCATTCATAAATTGAGCAGTAAGATTGTCGGTGCCAGGTGCACGACCCAATCCTAAATCAATTCTTCCCGGATAAAGTTGTGCCAAAGTACCAAATTGTTCAGATACAGCCAAAGCGGAATGATTGGGCAACATAATTCCTCCAGATCCAACTCGCAATGTGTTTGTTTGTGAAGCTACATAACCTATTAAAACAGAAGTAGCACAACTACCAATTCCCTCCATATTGTGATGTTCGGCTAGCCAATAACGCTCAAAGCCTAATTCTTCTGCTTTAATTGCTGTGTTTTTAAGTTCTAAATAAGCGTCGGCTACTGTTGCTCCTTCCTTTATATATACTAAGTCTAAGAAAGAAAATTTCATGTTTTTTCTTTCAAAAATAATCAATTTATTCCAAACGGGTTTCAAAAATAATTATTAGCTTTAGAAAAACGAAAAAAATGGATTTGTTTATTTTTACTTTTACAGCATTGTTCTCAGTTACAAACCCTTTAGGAAGTGTCCCGATTTTTTTAGCGTTAACTCAAGATGATTCAAGAGCATCAAAAAATCGCACTGCTTTGTGGACTTCCATCAACGTATTTATTATTTTAGTTGTTTCTTTCTTTATTGGGAAGTACATTTTAGAGTTTCTGGGGATTAGCATTGATGTGCTTCGAATTGCAGGTGGTATTATTATTTGTACTTCTGGTTTTGGTCTGCTTTCGGGGACATTTAGCAAGCGAAGAGGGGTAAGTAAAAAGGTTGCAAGTGATGCTCAACAACGTAGTGATATTGCTTTAACGCCGCTAGCAATCCCTATGATGGCTGGTCCTGGTTCTATGTCGCTGTTAATAACTATGTATCAAGATTATCCGCTTATAAAGGATAAACTTTATATTGTAGCAGCTGTTTTGGCGTTGACAGTAGTTACTTTTCTTATCCTGAGAAGTGCTGGATACATTTCGAAACTATTGGGAGAATCGGGAATTGTAGCCATTTCAAGAATCATTGGTTTCCTTGTTTTAGCAATTGGTATTCAATATATTGTAAATTCTTTGGTGATTATTTTTAAAATTTAAACTGTATCCGTCATATGATGAAGATCGATCCATAAAATAATTTAGAAACTAGTTAAGTAAATAATCGGATTGCTTCTTCTCTTTTCTGTTGTAGGATAATTTGTACCTTTGTGCAAAATTTTTATTTTGGATATACAGAACACAATTAAGTTATATAAAACAGAAGTTTTAGCTGGATTGACAGTTGCAATGACAATGATTCCAGAGTCATTATCATTTGCTATTGTAGCAGGATTACCTCCACTAACCGGCTTGTATGGCGCTTTTTTAATGGGGATTGTCACCGCAATTTTAGGAGGTCGTCCGGCAATGGTTTCCGGAGGAGCAGGAGCCACCGTAATTGTGATGATTGGATTGATTGCTGCCTATGGAATTGAGTATTTCTTTGCTGCTGTTGTTTTAGCAGGAATTCTACAGCTATTGGTAGGTCTTTTTAAGTTGGGAAAATTTGTTCGATTGGTTCCGCAACCAGTAATGTACGGATTTTTAAATGGACTAGCAGTCGTTATCTTTATGTCGCAATTTGAGCAGTTCAAAATAAATACAGGTTCTGGAATTGAATGGCTACAAGGAACTTCATTGTACATTATGTTAGGGTTGGTGGTTTTAACAATACTGTTGGTCTATCTGATACCCAAAATTTCAAAAGCTTTACCTGCTACATTAATTGCCATCGTTTTGGTGTTTGCAGTTGTACATGGGTTTAAAATCGATACAAAAATAGTTCAAGACATTGCTTCAGTTAGCGGTAGTTTACCTCCGTTTCACATTCCTCAAATTCCATTTACTTTTGAAACGTTAAAGATTATTTTACCTTATGCAATGCTGATGGCAGGCGTAGGTTTGTTAGAAAGTTTACTTACACTAACTCTAGTAGACGAAGCTACGCAAACACGTGGAAATGCGAATAAAGAAGTAATGGCACAAGGTGCTGCAAATATTACCAATGGTTTTTTTACCGGGATGGGAGGTTGTGCTATGATTGCTCAAACTTTTGTAAACCTGAATGCAGGTGGCCGTAAGCGCATTTCGGCAGTTGTAAGTGCTTTGGCTATATTGTTTATTATTTTGGTTGCTGCACCAGTTATAGAGCAGATTCCGATGGCCGCCCTTGTTGGTGTGATGATGATGGTTGCGATTACGACTTTTAGCTGGGGATTTTTTAGGAAAATGACCAAAATGCCAAAAAGTGATATTTTTGTAGCGCTTCTAGTTGCTGTGATTACGATATTTTCTCATAATTTAGCTCTAGCGGTTTTAATTGGAGTAGTAATTTCAGCCTTAGTTTTTGCTTGGGAAAGTGCCAAACGTATTCGTGCAAGGAAACGTATTGATGAAAATGGAGTGAAACATTACGAAATTTATGGACCATTATTCTTTGGCTCTGTTTCCAATTTTAATGAGAAATTCGATTTGCAAAACGATCCAGAAACAGTGGTTATTTCATTTAAAGAAAGCCGAATAGTTGACATGAGTGGTATTGAAGCAGTGGACGAATTGACTAAAAAATATGCCCAACAAAATAAAAAAGTAATTCTGACCCATTTGAGTGAAGATTGTCGAAGATTGCTAGATAATGCTTCGGTTGTAATTCAGGTAAATATATACGAAGATCCACAATATAAAATTCCTTCAGACCATTTTTAAATAAATTGATAATAATGAAAAGATGTGATTGGGTAAGCAACGATGAATTATACATCAAATACCACGATGAGGAATGGGGAAAACCCGTTTATGACGATGAAACTATTTTTGAATTTTTGGTTTTAGAATCGTTTCAGGCGGGATTAAGTTGGATTACAATTTTAAAAAAACGAGAAAATTTTCGCAAAGCTTTTGATGCCTTTGATTATAAAAAAATTGCAACCTATTCTGACGAAAAAATCGAGGAATTATTACAAGATAAAGGTATTGTGAGAAACCGACTTAAGGTTTTGGCAACAATCAACAACGCCAATCGTTTTATGGAAGTTCAGCAAGAGTTTGGAACTTTTTCTAAATATATCTGGGGTTTTGTTGATCATCAGCCCATCCTTAATAGATTTCAAAATATTAAAGAAGTTCCAGCAACAACCCAATTGTCAGATGCAATTGCTAAAGACTTGAAAAAAAGAGGTTTTAAGTTTCTGGGTTCTACTGTTATTTATGCACATATGCAAGCTACAGGAATGGTCAATGACCATATCACTTCGTGTTTTTGTTATGATCAATAACTAGTGCTTTACCTCATTTTCTCGACCGTAGGATTTTCATTTCTATACATTTTAAAAACGGAAAAGAGTTTTTGAAAATGGAATTTTATAGTCGATTTTATATGTTGACTGAACTTATTTTTAGCTGTTTTTCAATATTTTCATAAACTTAGCTCTTGGAATTTCTCTGCAACCCAAAGATTCCAAATGTTCGTTGTAAACCTGAGCATCTAAAAGTTGATAATTCTCTTTTGTTAGTTTTTTCACCAAGTGAATAAAACCAACTTTTGAGGCATTAGAAGTTTTTGAAAACATACTTTCTCCGCAAAAAACATGTCCCAAATCAATACCGTACAATCCGCCGACTAAGTTTTCTTCTTGCCAGACTTCTACCGATTTTGCGAAACCTAATTGGTGAAGTTTAGTATAGGCTTCTATCATTTCATCTGTAATCCAAGTCCCTAATTGATCTTTTCGTTTTGTTTGTTGGCACTGCGATATTACTTCTTCAAAAGCAGTGTTGAAAGTGACTTTAAATATATTTCTATTTAGGATATTACGCATTGATTTACTGATCTTTAATTCATCTAAAAATAGAACCATACGCTGTTTAGGTGCAAACCAAGTGATTTCTTCACCATCTTCAAACCAAGGAAAAACACCACTTTGGTATGCTAAAATCAAACGTTTTGTAGACAAATCACCTCCAAAAGCTAGAATGCCCGACGGGTGTGCTGTTTCCACAGGTGGAAAGTATAGTTTTTCGGATAATAAATACATAAAAAAATCCTGATGTTGTTTGTCATCAGGATTCAAATATATCATTTAATTTGCGATTTAGAATGGAAGATCTTCCTCTAAATCATCATTGTTTTGATCGAAGTTGGGTGCCGGAGGAAATCCACCAGTATTCGCCATACCGCCTCCTTGTTGATTGTTGTCAAAAGGGTTTGGTTGTCCTTGTTGTGGCGCAGCTGCTCCATAACCCTGTTGAGGCATTCCGTAGCCTTGTTGTGGCGCTCCATATCCTTGTTGAGGTTGTGGACGATCGATACGCCAGCCTTGAATAGAGTTGAAGTAACGAGTTTCGCCTTGTGGATTTACCCATTCTCTACCGCGAAGGTTAATGCCCACTCGAACTTGTTCACCAATCTGAAATTGATTTAAAAGTTCGCATTTATCTTGTGTAAATTCAATCAGTAGGTGTTGTGGATATTGCTCCTCGGTTGTCACCACCAATTCTCTTTTTCTGAATGTCTGACTTACATCCTGTACTTGTCCGATTAGTTTGATTCTTCCTAAAATTTCCATAATTATATAATGTCTAAAAGGTGTATTGAACACTTGTTACAAACATACAATAAATAAAAATTATTTACTGGAAAACAGTTGTTTTTTTTACCCGTATTTGAGAAACCAATTGTTTCGTGTAAAATAGGATGTGAATATTTTTAGCAATTTTTACTGTCAGTTTTCTTTCAGGAGATTGTTGCAATACGAATTCAGTTGTTCATTTAGATAATATTTGTGATTCTGAAAATGTGATATTTGAGAAGAGAGGTTTGGGTTTTAAAAGTGAGATTGTGTTGCCACAAGGAGATGTCGTTACAAGTAATATAGACAATTTGTAAATAAATGTTTCTGGATATTGCCGAGTAGGAGGGACATTTAATCCAGCTACGCAGCAAGATGTTTTCTGGTAAATGAAAAATTACCCAGAAAGAAAATCTGATTGTAGTTTAACTATTTCAGTAGAAACAACAGTATTGAGTTAGATCAAGACAAATAAAAAAGCTGTTCTTAAGAACAGCTTTTTTATGTTGATAACATCGCTTTCCAAGCCGACGAAACATCATTTTGGTCGAGGAATTCTTTAGCTTTTTTATAAATTAATTCGCTATTTTTCTGTGCTTTCCACTCTTTTATATCTGGGTTTTGATCTATGAACTCAGTAATTTCAGATGAACTTGGAACAACTTCTACATTGCCCAAAATCCCTAAATCATTACCTGAAAATACGCCGCTTTTTTTCGCTTCGTTGGGAATCATATCTACACCAATTCCTAAAGTTGTTAGTGGTTTTTCAACTTCAAACATTCCTGCAGTTGCACGCGTATACCAATTGCCTCCCATTCGGGCTATTAAGTCAATTTTGTGTTGGTCAATTCCTCCGTTGTCGTTCAAAATTTCTTTTGAAATATGTATTTTAATTACTTCGCAAATGATGAGATTTCCTGCACCTCCTTGGTCGCCAAGAGCAATAATATCGTTGACTTTGCATTCCATTTGAACTGGACTTTCGGCTACTCGAAAGGGTCTTATTTTATCTGATTCTAATTTGGTAAAACCCGATTTAATAAATTCATCCACACCATCACCGTATTCGGTTGAAGACAGTGAAAGCTGTTGAACCATATCGTAATTTGCAATATTGACAACAACTTCTTTAGTTGCTTCACAATTCAAAAGCGTGTGTTTTACAGTGTTGTTTCTTACGCGTCTTGCAGGTGAAAAAATAAGAATAGGGGGATTGGAGCTGAATAAATTAAAAAAACTAAAAGGTGAAAGATTGGGATTCCCGTTAGCGTCCATGGTACTGGCAAATGCTATCGGGCGAGGACCAATCGCACCTTGTAAATAAGCCTGCGTTTGAACAGGCGTGAGTTCCTTAGGATCAATACTAATCATAATGTTTTTTGCTTTCGGCTAACTTACAAAAAAAATAAAGCCAAAAAAAGGGTTGGAAAATAAAATTTATTAGAATGTATTTCGTTTTTTAGCTGTATATTGTGTTGATAAAAGTAGATGTAAATTATGTCGATCGTTACGAAAAGCATTTATACCCGATGGTTTCTTGGTTTTTTCACTTTTTTAATCTTAGGACTTATTCTGTGGAATACTTATTTGTTGTTTCAAACATTTAAAGAAGAAGAAAGAATCAAAATGGAAATTTGGGCTGAAGCCAATAAAATTATTAATGAGTCGGGTTTGGATGACAATATCGATTTCCCTTCTGATATCCTAATAAAAAACACAACCATTCCCGGAATACTTACGACCGAGAATGATAGTATCATCAGTCATTTTAACCTGCCAGTAGAGGCAGAAAAAGACTTAAAGCTTCAACAAAGAATTTTAAACGATCTAAAAGCTCAGAATCTTCCGATTGAAATACTGCATCCCGATGAAACTCAGTATGTTTATTACGGAAATTCATCGTTGGTCACCAAATTAAAATATTACCCAATGGCTTTGGTGGTTATTCTGAGTCTATTTGGATTGTTGGTTTACAGTTATTTTAGAACCAGTAGAATTTCTTCTGAAAATAAATTATGGGCAGGAATGGCAAAAGAGACGGCTCACCAGATTGGAACACCGCTTTCGTCTTTGTTGGGATGGATCGAATTGATGAAATTAGAAAATGTTGATGCAAATATCGTGGAGGAAGTTCAAAAAGACGTCGATCGTTTACAAACTATTGCGGAACGTTTTTCTAAAATTGGTTCAGCTCCCAACTTAGAGATTTTGAATGTAATAGACGAAACCAAAAATTCATTCGAATATTTAAAATCAAGAAGTTCAAAACAAATTGATTTTGAGTTTGAGAGTAATGCTGATATTGTAAATTTACTGATCAACCCAACGCTACATAGTTGGACCATTGAAAACTTGCTCAAAAATGCTATTGACGCCATTAAAGGAAAAGGTAAAGTGCGTGTCGAGATAAAAAATTTAGAAAACACATTGCAGATCTTGGTTTCAGATACCGGAAAAGGAATTCCTAAAAATCAATTTCGCAAGGTTTTTGAACCAGGTTTTTCTACAAAAAAGAGAGGATGGGGCTTGGGCTTGTCATTGACGCAACGAATTGTTGAAAAATATCACAAAGGAAGTATTCGTGTTCTAAAATCGGAATTAGGAAAAGGAACAACCTTTTTGATTCAATACAAAAAAGAGGGAAAATGATTGGTTCTATGATGAGTGTTTTAACATTTCAAACTTAACAACAATCAAAACCGTTTAATTTTAAAAGAAGCTTTGTAAATTGCAGTACCTTATTATACTTTAAGTGAAACTAAAACGTAAAGAGCTAGGTGTAACAATTTCCTTAGAAAGTAATTATTTGATGCTTAGAAACAATTTTAATATTAAGTAACTTTAGTTAACCCCTAAAAAAAATAAACCTCTCAAAATAAAGTATTTGAGGGGTTCTTTTGTGGTCCCACCTGGTATATCCAAAAGTTGGTTTAGAAAACTAATTATCAGCAAATTACACCTTGAATTACTTAAAGTAGTATCAAAATGGAGAAGTTTATTTTATTGAAAACAAAATATTAAAGAAACTAATTCCACTTAATCTTGGTTTAGAAACACTCATATTTTTCCTATATTTTCCTTTAGTTTATTATTTAACATTTCATATATTTACCACAAACATAATATCAGCAATGGCCAAAAAAGTCCAAACAAAAAGTACCGAAGAAATCCTTTGGGATTCAGCAAATAAATTACGTGGTTCAGTAGAACCTTCTGAATACAAACACGTTGTCTTGAGTTTAATCTTCTTGAAGTTTGCGAACGATAAATTCATCAAACGAAGAGAAGAATTAATTGCAGAAGGCAAAGAAGCCTTCTTAGAAATACCTGAATTTTATCAGGCAGAAAATGTATTCTATTTACCAGAGGAATCGCGTTGGGATTTCATTATCGAAAATGCAAAACAAGAAGACATTACCCTAAAAGTTGATACCGCACTGAAAACGATAGAGCGCACCAATAAATCCTTAGAAGGCGCTTTGCCCGATAACTATTTTTCTCGTTTAGGATTGGATCAATCTAAGTTTTCGGCTTTATTGGATACTATCAACAACATCGATACGCTTCGTGATGAATCGCAAGATATTGTGGGGCGTGTGTATGAATATTTCTTAAGCAAGTTTGCCATTGCCGAAGGAAAAGGAAAAGGTGAATTCTATACCCCAAAGTCGATTGTAAACTTGATTGCCGAAATGATTGAACCGTACAAAGGAAAAATCTATGACCCTTCTTGTGGTTCGGGTGGTATGTTTGTACAGTCGTTGAAGTTTATAGAGAAACACCAAGGAAACAAAAAAGACATTTCCATTTACGGACAAGAGTTAACAAATACCACGTTTAAACTGGCAAAAATGAATTTAGCCATTCGTGGGATTTCTGCCAATTTAGGCAACAAAGCAGCCGATACTTTTGCCGATGATCAGCACAAAGGTTTGAAAGCCGATTACATTATGGCGAATCCTCCTTTTAACTTAAAAGATTGGCGCGCTGAAAACGAATTGACCGACGATCCACGTTGGACCGGTTACGAAGTGCCTCCAAAATCCAATGCCAACTATGCGTGGATTTTGAACATGATTTCGAAATTGTCGCAAAACGGAGTAGCTGGTTTTATCTTAGCCAATGGTGCGCTTTCGGGTGGTGGTGAAGAATATAAAATCCGTAAACAAATTATAGAAAACGACTTGGTAGAAGCGATTGTGATTTTACCAAGAGCGATGTTTTACTCTACAGATATTTCGGTAACACTTTGGATTTTGAACCGTAATAAAAAAGAACGTTCCGTTGAAGTAAACGATGGAGTAAAAAACTATCGCAACCGCGAAGGTGAAGTATTATTTATGGATTTACGCCAAAAAGGAGAACCGTTTGAAAAGAAATTCATTCAGTTTTCTGAACAAGATATCGAACAAATTGCAACAACTTATCATAATTGGCAACAGAAAGATGCAGAAACGTCTTATGTGAACGAACCCGAATATTGTTACAGCGCAACCTTAGAAGAAATTCGCAAAAAAGATTATTCGTTGGTGCCAAGTAAATATATTGAGTTTGTAAACCGTGACGAAAACATCGATTACGATACCCAAATGCAAGCGTTGCAAACCGAGTTGAAAGACTTGTTTCAGCAAGAAGAAGCCTTGAAACAAGAAGTAGCAAACGTGTTTAAATCGTTGGGCTATGAGTTATAAAAAACTGAGAGATTATATTCAGCAAGTTAATATCCGCAATAAAGATTTAGAAGTTGAAACTTTATTAGGTGTAAGCAATACTAAAAATTTAATTCCGTCCATCGCTAATACGATTGGAACGGATATGAGCAAATATAAAATCTTAGAAAAAAGACAATTTGCTTATGGAACAGTAACTTCTCGAAACGGTGATAGACTTTCTATTGGTTTTTTAACCGAATATGAAAAAGCTTTAGTTTCTCAAATCTATATAGTTTTTGAAGTTATTGATGAAACAAAGTTATTGCCTGAATATTTAATGATGTGGTTTTCTCGACCAGAATTTGATCGTTATGCACGCTATCATTCGCATGGTAGTACAAGAGAATCTTTTGATTGGGAAGATATGTGTAATGTTGAATTGCCTGTTCCATCCATCGAAAAACAACGCGAAATTGTAGCACAATACCAAGCGGTTGAAAACAAAATAAAAGTCAACGAACAAATCTGTGAGAAGCTCGAAGCTACTGCTCAAACCTTGTACAAGCAATGGTTTGTAGATTTTGAGTTTCCCTGCCTTCCTTCGGGCTATCGTCCTCACGGGCAGGTAAACCAAAATCTGCCAATCGATGAATATATTACTAAGATAGGAAGTGTTTGTACATATAGTAGGGTTGGTGGTTTACCCGTTTCTGATGGTAAGACTTGGTTTCTATATCTTATCTTATGTGAGAACGATTCTGTTTACAAAGGAATTACTAATGATTTATATCGTAGGTTTTACGAACATTATATAGGCGAAGGTGCTGAATGGACAAAGGTTCACAGTCCAGTAAAAATTATTCATTGGGAAAGTTTTGCAACTAAAGAAGATGCCGCAAAAAGAGAAAAAGACTTAAAAACAGGCTATGGTAGAACTTGGATAAGCAGGCAAATTGAAAAAGCAGGCGGAATCAATCAACTAAAAACCGTTTTACCTGCCCCGCAAACGGAGTTAAGGACGGCAGGGAAAATGGTTTTCAACGAAGAATTAGAAAAGGAAATCCCTGAGGGTTGGGAGGTTAAGAGTTTAAATAAACTTACTTTAGATACGCTTGGAGGAGATTGGGGTAAAGAAAATATAGAAGGTAATTATACTTCAAAAGTATTATGTATTAGAGGAACAGATATACCAAGTTTAAAAAAAGCTGATAAAAATGGTATGCCACTCAGATATATATTAAATAAAAATCTTTTGAATAGAAAACTACAAGAAGGTAATATAGTAATCGAAATTTCTGGTGGAAGCCCTATACAATCTACAGGTAGAAGTTTATTATTAGATAAAAACATTATCAATTTTGTAAAAGAAGATATAATCTGTTCAAATTTTTGCAGAATAATTACAATAATTAAAGATTTCGAAATAGTATATAATTATGAACTACAGAGAAATTATGACTCTGGTTTATTTTTTACGTACGAAAATAGTTCCAACGGTGTAAAGAATCTTGCACTTAATGATCTTTTAATTGATTTAAAAATAGCTTTTGAGAAAGAATATGTAAATAAAATCAATGACATCATTTTAAAAATAAGAAATCATAATTTCTCAATTGCTAATCAAAATTACTATTTAATTCAACTTCAATCGTTATTGTTAAGTCGCTTGGCAACGTTGGAGGGGTAAACAAAAAACTAAACTATTATAAAAATCAACACAAATGGGAAAAGAAATTAGTATTAGCGAAGTATACATTAAACAATTTGTAGAAGGCTTACGACCAGAAGATCACGAGATACGCAAACAATTAGACTTTGGGTATTCTTGGGAAAAGAATACTGCCATTTTATATACGATTCGTCCATTTTGGAATAATCCGAATGAGTTAATTCAGTCAGAATTTGCTAAAATTCGCTATACAAAAACCACAAATGAATGGAAACTGTATTGGATGCGTGCTTCTGGCAAATGGGAGTTGTACGATCCACACCCAATTGCGGATCATTTACAAGATTTATTAGCGATTATAAAAGAAGATCAATTCAATTGCTTCTTTGGGTAAAAAATACAAAACACTCCCAACTTCAATCGTTGTTTTTAAGTCGCTTGGCAACGTTGGAGGGGTGAGATAAAAAAAATAATTATGGATAATATTACTTTTAGCCTAATGCAGTTGATTGAGGAATCTCAAGTAAGTGGAGAACGTTTTATTCTTCCATCAAAAAACGTATTCTCTAATTTGGATGAGTCTTTCTACGTATTGATTGATGATATCTACTATGAAGTTATTGTTGAAAAAAAAGATGAATACATTTGGTTTGTTTTTGATTATGGGAAGCCCAACCCTCTTGATGATAAGCTGACAAATCATTAGTGTCCACTATAAGATTTAAAAAGCTCATTGAAATTATTGATAATTAGAAAATTAAACGTGATTTGAGACGGTGACGATTTGAAATGAGTTTTGGTTAAGTTCGTGAAAACCGAATTTA
>Ga0265293_10000839_pt1 | contig 70818 bp, 72 predicted proteins | sample Munlanlewell138R_FD_192505 | JGI IMG/M metagenome (GOLD analysis project Ga0265293, IMG submission 192505) | Leachate microbial communities from a municipal landfill in Southern Ontario, Canada - Leachate well 138R | ecosystem: Engineered > Solid waste > Landfill > Unclassified | place: Canada... | reverse complement strand
TCTAAAACCAGACTGATGGCATCCAGTTTGAACTCCTTGGAATACTGTTTTCTCGTGGTCATGTAATTTCCTCCAGTTAAGGGCATTTTCTCTTAACTGGGGTGTGCAGATCCATTGGACCACGTCATGGCCTCATCGCAGGGTCTTGCAGAGCCTTAAGAGGCTCAACTTCACCAACCATCCAAAATCGGGGGCCATAGTGGAAGAACCCGAGCTTCCCTGCTTCTTCAATCAGCTTAATGTCATTTTCGAGCCATGCAGATGGCGAGATATCACTCTTACGATAGTGATACTCATTGCATTGGATTACGGGCGCTGCACCGTAATCACAGCGGATTGTCGTACCGCTCACGAAGAAACGCCATGCGAGGTCTTCTATATGTTTTTTTGTGAGCTTACGGCCTTCAGTCCTTCTGCAATTCGGGCATAGATCTTCTAGTTCGAGGCCATGCTTGGCCGCATCAATTCTCAATCCCTCATCAACAAAGCATTCAGAGCATAGGAGGGTTGCATTATCCTTGGCCGCTTCGGAAGTCATCTCGATCTCATACACCTAACGCCTAGCTCACAGGAAAATTGCGAGCTCAGCGAGTAATTTTCCTGTGCAGCTATTTGTTAACTTCTTTCATTGCCTGAGCGACTGGGCGAGAAAGAATTTCCACCATAGACTTTTGGCTTGAAACATCATTTTCATTGCCAGATGCATAACCTGTAGATTGAGGAGAAAAAATACAACTTGATGCTTGTAGTAAAACCGCATCCCTTACTCCCTGATCTCCAGAAGCCTCAACCAAAGCTGAATGTGTCATCAGTGCGTTTTGACGGTGTTTGTTTACGATAGCGTTATGCTTGTGGTTAAGAAAATTCTTCGCTGACAAAAACATCATGTAAGCAATTACTGAAAAAATCAGAAATTTGCTTATCGATAATTGAACCGCATCGTATGTATTTTCCGGCTTCAGGAATGGGATTTTGTGCAAGAACAAACTAATAACTGAAAATACACCCAAGCCGACCGCTAGCAAAACCGCATATTTTTGCCACTTGCCTGCTTCTTTACTGTGGTGCTCATATTCTGCGTTGAAATGAGAGGCTTGCTTTGTGACACCCTCTTCTGCGGCAACACGACGAATCTCATTCAAAACGTCATGAGCATCTTTCTCATGCTGCGCAAGAGAATCCGCTATTTTTCTAGATTTATCTTCAATCGCTTGAAGCGTAGCTCTTGCATCTGAATCTAAGCGTTGAAAGTCAGCAGACCTATGCAATGAGTATGAGATATACGCATGTAAAGCCTGAAAGGCAGGTTGGTAAGCGGCTGTGACTTGATTTATTAGGTTTGTACGAGCAGCCCCTGGGTCTTGTTGCTCAGGATTGAACTCTAAAATTTGCGTGAATAACTTGTAATGATTATTCGCATTATCACGGACAATCGTAAGAATATTATCCGGAAAGTCTTGCAGCGCTGTTAGAGATAAGCGCTTATACAACTCTATGAGCTGCCTCGCTGGATCTACAACATCTCCAAAGTTGAGCCTGCTTCCTAAATCCGAAGTGCGGGGTAATTTTTCAACTTCGAAATTCTGAATCCGACTTAGCGATTCCTTTGCTTCTTCATATAATTCTTCTTTTCCAACTATCATGGGTACTCCTTTAGACCTCGGATCTGTAGGGAAGTTAACAGCTTGTTAATGAGGCAAGTCTTACCTCATTAACAATATTAGAAGGTATACCTTTTTATTGACTACAGCCCCCTTGACAAAATCGCAACCTATTGAATCAAAATAACTTAACTGAACCATCAAGCCCGAAAATCCTAATAAAAGGTATTTCCTGAGAATGGTCCACCGGCTAAAAGGTATAGGAGTCGGCGCCCAATCGATGAGGGCGGGAGAGACAGGTGCGAAGCTCCATTTCATGATGGCAAGCTCGATTGGGCAAGGTCCAGGTCGGTTATGAGTAACGAACTTTGGCACAAAGCCCGGACGCTGGCAACGGTTCTCCTGGGTACATAGGGCGTAGGATGGGCAGAGCGAAGCGATACCCATCGCCGGCCTCTAGAAATTGATGGGTATCGCTTCGCTCCACCCATCCACCGATCAAAACAAATGGCTGTACCTGTCCACCTCCCACTGGCTTACGGAGAGGTGATACTCGTTCCACTCCTTTGTCTTGTAGTCGATAAATTCCTGCCGCAGTTCCTTGCCGAGGGCCTCTTCCACCAGGGGATCGGCGGCAAAGGCTTCCACCGCGTCCAGCAGGTTCTGGGGCAGGAATTCGATGCCCCTGTCCGCCCGTTGCCCGTCGCTGAGTTCGTAGAGGTTGTCCTCTTGCGGTTTGCCCGGGTCGATTTTGTTGCGCACGCCATCCAGTCCTGCCGCCAGGGCCAGGGCGGCGGCCAGGTAGGGGTTGACGGCGCCGTCGGCATTGCGGGATTCGCAGCGGCCGCCGCCCATGGGCACCCGCACGCTGTTGGTGCGGTTGTTGGAGCCGTAGGAGTTGAACACCGGCGCCCAGGTGAAATAGGGCATGGCGCCCTGGCGCACCAGGCGCTTGTAGCTGTTGACGGTGGGGGCGAACACCGCGCACAGGGCCTTGCCGTGCTTGAGAATGCCACCGATAAAGTGGTAGCCGGTTTCGGTGAGGCCGAGGCCCCGGGGGTCGTCCTTTGGATCGCAGGCAAACACATTGGCGCCGGAGGCCAGGTCGTAGAGGGACATATTGAAGTGGGCGCCGTTGCCGGTTTTGTTGGCGAAGGGCTTGGGCATGAGGGTGGCGATCAGGCCCTCCTCCTTGGCGTATTGCTTGGCCATTTCCCGGAAGAAGATAAAGCGGTCGGCGCTGGTGAGGGCATCGGCGTACATGAAATCGAATTCGAACTGGCCGTTGGCGTCTTCGTGGTCGAGGGAGTACAGGTCCCAGCCCAGGTCGTTGATGGTGGTGGCGACTTTATCCAGCCAGGTGAAATTGTCCATAAAGGCCCGCAGGTCATAGCAGGGCTTCACCAGTTTGTCGTTGGCGTGGGGTACGGCGAGGGTGCCGTCCCCGTTCTGGCGCAGCAGGTACACCTCGCACTCGATGCCGAGGTTCATGCCAAGGCCCAGCTCCGCCGCCTTGGCCAGCTGGTTTTTGAGGGCCACCCGGGTGCTGAGGGGATAGGGCTGACCCTTGAAGGTGTTGTCCGCCGGCATCCAGGCCACTTCCTTTTGCCAGGGGAGCTGGATGATGTGGCTCAAGTCGGGCACCGAGGCGATTTCATCGTCGTTGGGCTTTTGCCCGAGGCCGTCGAGGGCATAGCCGGTGTAGAGCTCGGAGCCCGCCGCCATTTGCGGCAGATGGTCGATGGGCACCACCTTGCCCTTGGGGATGCCGTGGATATCCACGTAGGCGCCCATGCAGTATTTGACGCCTTTGGCCTTGAGGTCGGCCTGGAGGGCGGCTAGATCGGCGGTGGCTTTGTCGATGGCGGTCATGGTGATTCTCCGGGGTGCTTTGGACGTTCTGGTCTGATGTTTTAGGTCTGACGTCTGAAGCTGGACGTCTGACGCCAAGAAGATCACGGTCAAACCGGCGGTGTTGGTGGATTCGCTGTCATGTTTGGATGGCGTCGAAGTAGGAATGGGCTAGCGGAGGCGCTTCCTTGAGGCCCTTGTTGATCAGCGCGCTGAGGTCTTCCACCATCCAGGCGAAGAGCTGCTCCCCCTTTTCGACGCTGGCGAGGGAGGGCTTGCCGGTGACGCCGTTGGTGCTGGTGCGGTTGACGGGGTGGGCGAAGACCAGGCCCTCGGTGCGGTCGGGGTCGTCCGCACCGGCGAGGCGATCGGCAGCGACCATGCTCGGCGCCACCGCCAGCATCAGGGAGGTTTCGGCGTCGTTGGCGTGCCAGTCGTCGCCGTCGGCAAAGTGGTATGCCCGCACCCGCTCGCTGAGGGTGGCGGAGTTGAATACCGCCACCATCAGGTCGTCGAATTCCGCCCGCAGCATTTCCAGGGCGCAGCGCAGGGGGGCGGCGTTGGTGACGTGGGTGTTGACGATGAAAAATCGCCGCACGCCGCTGTAATAGGCCCAGCGGCCCATATCCACAACCACGTCTATCAGGGTTTTTGGCGCCAGGGCTATGGTGCCGGGCCAGCGGCGGCTGTGGCCCAGGGAGCAGCCGTAGGGCATGGTGGGTAGCATGGGCACGGCGGTTTTTTCGCTCACTGCGCGGCACAGTTTGTCCGCCAGCACATAGTCCATGCCGCAGCCCATGTGGGGGCCGTGCTGCTCGGTGGCGCCGATGGGCAGAATGGCGGCGCGGCAAGCCTGCACCCGCTCCCCGAGGTCCGGCCAGGGCAGCTGTTCCCATAAAGTGTTGGCCATTACTCCACGTCCTCCACGTCATCCCCCACCCGGGTCATGCGGATCATGTGGAGCTTGTCGCCGTTCATGCCCTCCTCCTCGCTCTCCGGCGGATGGATCAGTTGTTCCAGGCGCTTTTTGGTGGCGAGAAATTCCTGGCTCAGAATCTGCCCATCGTGGCGGGGGCGCGGCACCGGCACCTCGATCAGCTCGTCCACCTCGCCGGGGTTGGCCTTGAGCACCAGGATGCGGTCGGCGAGGAAAATCGCCTCCTCCAGGTCGTGGGTGATAAAGAGCACGGTGATATCGATGTTCTTCCAGATCTCCAGCAGGTAGGACTGCATCTTGGCGCGGGTCTGGGCATCGAGGGCGCCGAAGGGTTCGTCCATCAGCAAAATGCGCGGCTGGGTGGCCAGGGCCCGGGCGATGGCCACCCGCTGCTTCATGCCGCCGGAGAGCTGATGTGGATAGGCGTCGGCGAATTTTTCGAGGCCGACGAGATCGATCCACTGCAGTGCCTCGCTCTCCGCCTGGGCCCTGCCGGTGCCAATGGATTCGAGGCCGAACATCACGTTCTTTTTCACCGTGAGCCAGGGGAACAGGGTGTAGCCCTGGAACACCATGCCCCGCTCGGGGCCGGGACCGCTGACCTCCTTGTTGTCCAGCAACACCTGGCCGCCGGTGGAGGATTCCAGGCCAGCGAGAATGCGGATCAGGGTCGACTTGCCGCAGCCGGAGGGCCCGATCACACAGACGAATTCCCGGCGGTGGGTTTTGAAATTGATGTCCCTGAGGGCGGTGACCGGCCCCTGGGCGGAGTCGTAGGTTTTGTTGAGGCCCTTTACCTCCAGCACCACCTCGCGGTTTTTCAACCGAGTGAAACGCTCGCGCACTTCACGGCTCTGGTCGAGGTAGCTGGGGAGTTGGAGTTCGGTCATGGGGTGGATTCCGTGGGGATGTCGTTAGTCGCTGGCTTGGGTGCGGGATTTTTTGGTCTGACGTCTGACGTCTGACGTCTGACGCTGGAGGGTGCGGTGCCAAATCGGGAGCTGGTCATAGCATTCGCTCCTTTCAGGCACGCGCCCTGCCCTTTTCCCAGGGAAAGAGGCGCCTCCCGAGGAACGCGAGCAGCAGGTCGGTGGCGAGGCCGATAATGCCGATCATGATGATGGCGGCGAACACGTTGTCGAAATTCTTGTAGCGGGCCTGCTGGGTGATGAACCAGGTGATGCCGGAGCTGGTGCCGATCAGTTCGGCGACGATCAGATAGGTCCAGGCCCAGCCGAGGAGGATGCGCTGGTCCCTGTAGAGATCGGGCAATATCCCGGGCACCACCACCTTGAACAGCAGGCGCAGGCGCCGCGCCCCCAGGGTGCGGGCCGCTTCCAGCAGGGAGATATCGAGGCGCCTGGTGGTGTTGGCCACCACCAGCACCTGCTGGAAAAAAGTGCCAATAAAAATAATGGCGATCTTGGGTCCGTCGTAAATCCCCAGGATGGCCACCGCCAGGGCGCCAAAGGCGGGAGCCGGCAGGTAGCGGAAGAATTCGAAAAAGGGCTCACCAAGCTTGGACACCGCGCTGTAGGTGCCACAGAGGATGCCGATGGGCACGCCGACGATGGACGACAGCACAAAACCCCAGAAGATGATCTGAATGCTGTGCCACAAACTCTCGTGCAGCCACTGCTGGCTGCGCATGGCGGGGGCCTCGGCAAAGGCGGTGTAGAAGGCCGTCGCCACCTCGTGGGGCGCTGGCAAATAAATGGGGTTGGCGGGCTCCCCCACCGGCAGGGGCAGGTTGCTCGCCTCCACCTTGGCGTATTCCCGCTCGAAGACGTCGCGGTCGATGCGCATGCCTTCCTTGAAATAGCTGACACCACCCGGGTCGCTGATCAGCACCTCGGGATGCCACAGGAATGGCACGTAGCTCACCAGCGCCCACACCAGCAAGGGCAGCAGGAAGGAGGCGAAGGTGAGGCCCCGGGCCCATGACGCCGTCAAGGGTTGCCGGGGGGTGAACAGTCGGGCGGCGATGGACATGGAGAATCCCTTTTTTCAGCAGCCGTAGGATGGGTGGAGCAACGCGATATCCATCATCGATCCAGCATCGCGTTGAGATGGCTATCGCTGCGCTCCACCCATCCTACGAAAGCAACGCTTTATTCAAGGCCCAGGGTGATGGAGCCATCGATGTAGCTGTCGATGTCCTGGGGCTCCTTGTACACCTCGTACTTGACGTTGAAGTCATCGGCGATCTTCGACGAGCCGTAAAGGGACTTGAAACCCTCGGCCTTGGTGAAGAACGGCTTGGCTTCGTCAAGGCTGAGGATCCTGGTGCCTTCGAGGAACGGCTTGTACTCCGCCGGGGCAAGACCGACCCGCGCCGCCATGATGGCCACGGCGTCGTCCTGGGTGGCGGGATCGCGAATGTAATCGACGATGCGATACCACACCTTGGCGACCTTTTCCCAGTCGGCCCTGCGGGCGCTGAGGCTTTCGGGGCTGACCGCCAGCACGTCGTAGATAAGGCCGGGTTCGTCCCTGGAGGTGTAGATCGCGGTGGATCCGGGCACCAGGTTCAGGGCCTGGCCGGAACTCGGCTGCCAGGCGACGACGGCGGACACCGCGCCGGAGGCAAGCACTTGGGGGGTCTCGTTGGTGGGCACATTGACCAGCTCCACGTCCGCTTCGCTGAGGCCCGACTTTTCCAGGGCATTGAGCAGCAGGAGGTGGCTGACAAAGCCGATCTCCACGCCCACCTTCTTGCCCTTCAAATCCGCCACCGAGGCGATGCCCGGTGCGGCGACGATCATGTCGTTGCCGTTGCTGTAGTCGTTGGCGAGGATCATCACGTTCTTGCCGCCGGTGGCGCCGGTGACCAGGGCGTCACCGTTGGTCATGGTGACGGCGTCGAGCTGGCCGGAGGAAAACGCCACCATGGAGGCCACGTAGTCGAACCACTCGAACTGGACCTCGACGCCGGCTTCGTCGAACCAGCCCTTCTCGATGCCCACTTCCCAGGCGACCCAGCCGGGCCAGTCGCTGTAGCCGATCTTGAGGGGTTCCGCCAGGGCGGAGGCGGAGAGGCCGAGGGTGACGCTGGCGAGGAGCGCGGCGCCGAGGCCGCGGATGGCGCGGATGGAACGGGGGAAAAGGTCGATACCTTTCATGGTGTCCTCCAGAGGTTACGGGGTGTGCACGCGAGAGATCACTACAACAATCTCCCGGGCTTTTATCCCTCCGTGTAACCTCCGCGAGGAAGGTCGACAGCTCTCGGACCAGTCACCTCCCCTGTCCTGAAGCGGGAGGCCGGAACCCTAGCCGTCTATTTCAACAAATTGTGCCTTAGTCGAATGCCATCATTGTGCAATGATCTCTTCACAGCCTGATACAGCAAGAGCCGTGCCACGCTGCCCCTGTGCGCCGATGGCGCGGGTTTGCGGGCAAATTCCCCGGCCATTCCCGGGTCCTGGGCGCCGGGGCCCGCGGTGCCGCCGGCTCGGCGGGCCAGCGGGGGGCACCGTGCACCGAAGCGGTGCATCTTCCTTCGCGGCGCTGGAGCGACGCCGCCTCCTGGTGCCCGCCGTGATGGCATACACTTGGAGCCCCGATAAAAGCCCTAAAGGAGCAGAACATGATCACCGTCGCCGCCTACGGCACCCCCAGCCCCACCGACAACCTCCGCCCCATGGAGATCACCCGCCGGACACCGGTGGCCGACGACGTGGATATCGAGATTCTGTACTGCGGGGTGTGCCACACCGACATCCACTTCGCCCACAACGACTGGGGCTACTCCGCCTACCCATTGGTGCCGGGCCACGAGATCGTCGGCCGGGTGACCCGGGTGGGGGACGCGGTGAGTCGCTTCCAGCCCGGGGACCTGGTGGCGGTGGGCTGCCTGGTGGATTCCTGCCGCACCTGCCCGTCCTGCCGGGAGGGCCTTGAGCAATACTGCGACAAGGGCATGGTGGGCACCTACAACTCCCCCGATTACCGCCACGGCAACGCCATGACCTATGGCGGCTACTCCCGGCGCATCGTGGTCAACGAGCAGTACGTGCTGCGGGTGCCGGAGAATCTGGACCCGGCCGCCGCCGCGCCCCTTTTGTGCGCGGGGATCACCACCTGGTCCCCCCTGCGCCACTGGAAGATCGGCAAGGGCCACACCGTGGGGGTGATCGGCCTCGGCGGGCTCGGCCACCTGGGGGTCAAGTTTGCCCACGCCCTGGGGGCCCGGGTGGTGATGATCACCACCTCCCCCGGCAAGGCGGCGGATGCCCGCAAGCTCGGCGCCGACGACGTGCTGATCTCCACCGACCCCGAGGCGATGAATGCCCAGGCCCGCCAGTTCGACTTCCTGCTCAACACCATCCCGGTGAGCCACGACCTGAACCCCTACCTGCCCCTCCTGAAGCGGGACGGCACCATGGTGGTGGTGGGCGCCCTGGAACCCCTGAGCGGCCAGCTGCAGACCGGCGCCCTGGTAATGCAGCGCCTGTCCCTGGCCGGCTCCATTATCGGCGGCATCCCCGAAACCCAGGAGATGCTCGATTTTTGCGGCGAGCACAACATCCTCCCGGAGATCGAGATGATCCCCATGACCGGCATCAATGAAGCGTTCACGCGGATGCAGAAGAACGACGTGAAATACCGCTTCGTGATCGATATGGCGACCCTGGCTTAACGCCGGCGACCCGGGGGAGCGCGCTCAGCCCCCCTGAAGGTCGGCCACCACCGCCATCAGGAAGCGGGTTGCCTCACCGCCGGTGACGACCCGGTGATCGACGGTGAGGGACAGGGGCATGACGGGCCGCACCAGCGGCTTGCCATCCACCGCCAGCACCTGGTCCCGCACCCGGCCGGCGCCGAGGATCGCCACCGTGGGGGGCATCACCACCGGGTCCGAGTAGCGCCCGCCGATGGCGCCGTAGTTCGACAGGATGATGCTGTAGCCGCGCAGCTCCTCCGCCGGTATGCGCCGCGCCCGCACATCCGCCTTGAGCCGCTCGAGCCCCGCCCGCAGGTCCACTTCGGCGCGGTTGGCCACGTCCCGCAGCACCGGAACAAACAGCCCATCGGGGGTATCCACGGCGATGCCCAGATCGACCCGCTTGAGCACCCGGCGGCCGAGGGCATGGGGGTCGTACCAGACGTTGAGGGCGGGCTCGGCGCGGCACGCCGCCACCATGGCGCGGATCAGCCGCAGGGTGACGTCGCCCCCCGGGTACCAGGCGCCGATGTCCGCGTCCTCGGTGACGGTGACATCCGCCACCTCGGCGTGGGCCTGGGCCATGGCCCGGGCCATGGCGCGACGCGGGCCCCGCAGGGGCTCCAGGGGGCCCGCTTCGGCGAGCACCCCGGCCACCCGCTCCACGTCGGCGGCGGTGATGAGCCCGTCGGGGCCACTGGGAGTCACCACCCCCAGGTCCACGTCGAGGCGCCGCGCCAGGGCCCGCACCGCAGGCATCACCTTGAAGCCGGCACCGCCGGCGGCGATGGGGGCGGGAGCCTCCCGCACGGTGCCGCCGCCACTTTTCACCTCCCCCACCACGGTGCCGCTGTCCGCCCGGGCCGGGGCCGGCGGCGCGGTGGCATCGCCATCCTCGAAGCCCACCAGAGGAGCGCCCACCGGGTGGATATCGCCGGGGGCGGCGAACAGCTTGGCAACAGTGCCATCCCAGGGGGCGGGAATTTCGACGATGGCCTTGGCGGTTTCCACCGCCACCATCGGTTCCCCGGCCTTGAGGCTGGCGCCTCTCGCCACGTACCACTCGCGGATTTCCGCCTCGCTGAGCCCCTCCCCCAGGTCCGGCAGGTTGAACAGTTTCATGGCGGCGCCCTCAGCTGAATTGCAGGGACTCCCTGACGGCGGCGACGATCCGCGCCACGTCGGGGATATAGGCCTGTTCGTTGCGGTAAAGGGGCATCACCGTGTCGTAGCCCGTCACCCGCCGCACCGGCGCCAGCAGGCTCGCCAGCCCCGCCTCGGCGAGCACGGCGGCCACCTCGGCCCCGAAGCCGGCGGTGCGGGCCGCCTCGTGGACGATGACGCAACGCCCGGTTTTCGCCACCGAGTCGAGCAGGGTGGCGCTGTCGAGGGGTTTCAGGGTGGCGACATCGATCACCTCGGCGCCGATGCCCTCCGCCGCCAGCAACTCCGCCGCCGCCAGGCAGTCGAGCACCGCCGCGCCCCAGCTCACCAGGCTGATGTCGCCGCCGTCCCGCAGCACGTAGGCGGCATCGAGGGGCAGGGCCGCGCCGTCGTCCGCCACCTCCTGCCTGATCAGCCGGTAGATGCGCGCCGGCTCCAGGAAGATCACCGGATCGGGATCGCGGATGGCTGCGAGCAGCAGGCCATAGGCCCGCGCCGGGGAGGAGGGAATCACCACCCGAAGCCCCGGCACATGGGCAAACAGGGCCTCGTTGCTCTCGGAGTGGTGCTCCGGGGCGTGGATGCCACCGCCGCAGGGGGCGCGCAGCACCATGGGGCAGGTGAGGCGGCCCCGGGTGCGGTTGCGCAGGCGCGCGGCGTGATTGACGATCTGGTCCACCGCCGGGTAGATGAAGCCGGAGAACTGGATCTCCGCCACCGGGCGCAGGCCCTGGGTGGCCATGCCCACGGCGAGGCCGGCGATCAGCCCTTCGGCGAGGGGCGTATCCAGCACCCGGTCCGCACCGAAGCGCCGTTGCAGGCCCTCGGTGGCGCGAAAAACCCCGCCGTTGACCCCCACATCCTCGCCAAACACCACCACGTTCGGGTCGGCGCCAAGGGCATGGGCGAGGGCCAGGTTGATGGCTTCCACAAGGGTCACCTCAGCCATGGTCGCCCGCTCCCGGTGCGGAGGCGCCCTTTTCGGCCAGTTCCCGGCGCTGCCCGGCGAGGGCGGCGGGCAGGGCTTCGTACAGGTGGTCGAACATGGCGGTGGCGGGCGCCGGCGGGGTGGCGAGGTAGGCGGCCACCTCCGCCTCCACCTCCCGGGCGCAGTGGGCCAGGCATTCGGCCTCCTGGGCTTCATCCCAGGCGCCGAGCCGCGTCAGATAGCGGCGCAGGCGCAGCACCGGCTCCCGCTGGCGGTGGTGCTCCACTTCGTCCCCGGGGCGATAGCGGGAGGCATCATCGGCGGTGGTGTGGTCGGCGAGGCGATAGGTGAGGGCCTCGATGAGGTGGGGCCCCTCCCCCCGCCGTGCCCGCTCGACGGCAAGGGACAGGCGCTCCCGCAGCATCACCACATCGTTGCCGTCCACCTGCTCGCCGCCGAAGCCCGCCGCCAGGGCCTTTTGCGCCAGGGTCTCGGCGCCACTCTGGCGGGCCCGGGGCACGGAGATGGCCCACTGGTTGTTGACCACCAGGAACACCACCGGCAGGCTCCAGGCGCCGGCAAGGTTGATGCCCTCGTAGAAGTCCCCCCGGGAGGTGCCGCCGTCCCCCACCACGCACACCGCGACCCGGGGCTCGCGCCGGTAGTGAAAGGCCGCGGCGACCCCCACGGCGTGGGTCACCTGGGTGCCGATGGGAATGCAGTGGGGGAAATCGCCGCGATCCGCCGCGAAGTCCATGCCCCGCTCGTCACCGCCCCAGTAGAGCAGGATCTCGCGCATGGCCACGCCGCGAAGCAGCAGGGCCAGGGTTTCCCGGTAGGTGGGGAGCAGCACGTCGGCGGCAGAGAGGGCGTCGCCGAGGGCCGCGCCCACCGCCTCCTGGCCGAGGCTCGATGCGTAGGTGCCGAGCTGGCCGGTGCGCTGCAGGGCCACGGCCCGGGCGTCCAGGGTGCGCACCCGCACCATGGCCCGGTAGAGGCGGCGCAGATGGTCCAGATCCCCGGCGAATGCCGGCAGGGGTGCCAGGGCATTGCCATCGACATCGAGGCAGCGCCACAGGCGCACCTCGAAGCGGGCCACCTCCCGGCTCGCGCTTGCCCCGTCGCCGACGCCCTCCCGCTGACCGCGATCGCTCACATCCACTCCTTGCGTTGCCGCCGGAGCCGGCCCGCAACGGGCGCCGGCGTGGCCTCACTTCGAAACAAGCATAGCTTCCGCCATCGAATCCGCCACCAGCTCGGGGCGCTCACCGGTGCGGGCGGCCCGCTCGAACAGCTGGTCGAGGCGCACGCCGATGGCGGCGAGGCGCGGCTGGATGTCCTCGCTTCCCCACAGGGCCACATGGATCAGGCCCCCGGCGTTGATCACGTAATCCGGCGCGTAGAGGATGCCCCGTTCGTGGAGCCGCCGGCCATCCTCAGCGGTGGCCAGCTGGTTGTTGGCAGACCCGGCGACGATGCCCGCCCCGAGCTGGGGAATGGTGTCCTCATCGAGGATGGCGCCGAGGCCGCAGGGGGCGAACAGGTCCGCCGCTACCCGGTGGATATCCCCCGGGGCGACGACGGCGGCGCCGAACCGGGTGGCACAGTCCTCCGCGCGCTGGGGATTGTGGTCCGCCACCGTGATGCGGGCGCCGCGGCGGTGGAGTTCACCGGCCAGGGCCATGCCCACCTGCCCCACCCCCTGGATGGCCACGTGGGTGCCGTCGAGGTGCTCACGCCCGAGGCGATGGCGCACCGCGCTCTCGATACCGGCGCAAACACCGATGGCAGTCGATGGCGAGGGATTGCCGCAGCCCCCCGCGTCGGGGGACGTGCCCAGCACATGGGATGTGCGGGTGGCGATCACATCCATGTCGGCGATGCCGGTGCCGCTGTCCTCGGTGACGATGTAGCGGCCATCGAGGTGGTGGACGAAATCCCCAAAGGCGGCGAAGCAGGCGGCGCGATCCCGCAACCCCGGGTTCATGACGACCACTGACTTGCCGCCGCCGAAGGGCAGATCGCTGATGGCGGCCTTGTAACTCATGGCCCTGGCCAGGCGCATCACGTCCTCGACGGCCGCCATGGGATCGGGATAGGGCACACAGCGGCAGCCGCCGAGGGCCGGACCCCGGGCCGTGCTGTGGATGACGACGATGGCCTCGAGGCCCAGCTCCGGACGCAGGCAGAAATGCAACTCCGGCACCTCAAGGCTGGCGGCGAGATCGAACAGGTTGGGGCTGGGTGCCCGGTCACTCATTGCTGGCTCCGGCGCGGGATCCCGTGGGGGCACGCGGGGATCGATTCACACAGAGTGTAGTCGCCGAGACGGTGGCGGTCAGGTGCGGCGCTTGCTGTAGAGCTCCTTGTTCTCCATGCGCTTTTCCTCGCTCTTGCGCAGCAGCAGGTAGGTGGCGCCGTAACCGCCGTGGTGGCGCTGGGCGCTGTGGAACGCGAGCACGGCGTCGATCTGGCGCAGCCAGTGGTTGACGCAGCTCTTGAGCAGGGCGGGGGTATCGCGGCCCTCCCCCTTGCCGTGGGTGATGAGGGCACAGCGGATATGGTGATCGACGCAGTCGGTGACGAACTCCAGCAGGGCATGGCGGGCCTGGTCCACCGTCATGCGGTGCAGGTCGAGTCGGGCGTCGAGGGCGTACTTGCCCTGGCGCAGGCTCTTGAACACCCCGTGCTGGACCCCGTCGCGCTTGAACGACAGCTCGTCCCAGGGTTTGACCGGCGCCACATGCTCGACCCCGGCGAGGTAGTTGCCGGCCCGGGCGATCTCCAGCTCCGCCGCGCGGCGCCGGGCGCGCATCCCCGGGGTGATCTCCCGGGGGGCGCCCTGGTCGACGGTGTCCGCCGCCCGCAGCGGGGCCACCTCGCCGACAAATTCCTTGAACAGTTTGGCGTCGTCGTCGGTCATGGCGGCGGAGCGGTCAGGCGTCATCCGCCGGCTCGACCCTGAGCCGGGACAGATCGAGGTGGACCTCCACGGGCTTCTGGCGCTCGTGGGGCTTGAGGATATCGGCCCCGGGGCTGTCGAGGCTCAGGTGGCCCGTGGCGACGTCCCGGTGCACGTCCGGGCGGCGCTCGCCGGGGCGCAGCACGTCGGCCCCCGGGGGTTCGACGGTGACGCCATCGAGGCCGGACGCGGGCGCGGTCGGGGGTGGGGATGAGGGCGCGGCGGCCACCGGCCGGGGCGCGCTCGGGGCGGCGCTGGACGGCCCGTTATCGGCGGCGCTGTCCCGCACCTCCGCCAGGGCACCCATGCCCGCCAGCAGGGCGCGGAACTGCTCCGCCTTGTCCCGCTCGACGTTTTTCTTGACGGTGACCGGGCGCCCGGAAAACAGCTGGCCGGCGCGGGCGTCGTCGAGGTTGAAGAAATCCTGCAGGCGCTGGCGCACTTCCGCGAGGGTGGCGCCGGGGGCGATGTCGCCGCGAAAGATCACACTGAAAGTGGCACTCATGGGATCGCTCTCCCGCTCAGTTCAGAACCCAAGGATAGCGCCCCACACCAGGACCACAAGGGCCATGGACATCAGCACGGCGGCGGAGCCGATGTCCTTGGCGCGGCCGGCGAGCTCGTGGTGCTCCTCGCCGATGCGGTCCACGGCGGCCTCCAACGCGGAGTTGAGCAGTTCGACGATCATCACCCCCACCAGCACCCCCACCAGCAGGGCCTTCTCCACCCCGCCGTCGCCGAGCCAGAACCCCAGGGGAGCGAGCACCGCGAACAGAGCAAGCTCCATGCGGAAGGCTTCCTCGTGGCGGAAACAGGCGGCGAGGCCCTGCAGGGAAAAGCGCAGGGCGCACACCAGGCGGCGGTGCAGAAGGCCGAGAAAGCCCGTCATTCCGCCCCCGCCTCGCCGCCGTTGATGCGCTGGTCCATGTCGAGGGCGGGCATGGAGGCCATGAGCCCTCCCACCACCCGCGCCGGCACCCCCGCCACCGTGCTGTGGGCGGGCACCGGGTCGAGCACCAGGCTGCCGGCGCCGATGCGGGCGCCCTCCCCCACGGCGATATTGCCGAGGATCTTGGCGCCGCTGGCGATGAGCACGCCGCGCCCGATGGTGGGGTGGCGTTGGCCCTGGCCCTTGCCGGTGCCGCCGAGGGTCACCGCGTGGAGGATCGAGACATCGTCGCCGATCACCGCCGTCTCCCCCACCACCAGCCCGGTGGCGTGGTCGAGCATCACCCCGCCGCCGATGCGCGCCGCCGGGTGGATGTCCACCGCGAAGATCTCCGCCACCCGGCTCTGCAGGTACACCGCCATGCTGCGCCGCCCCTGCTCCCACAGCCAGTGGGCGATGCGGTGGGCCTCGAGGGCATGGAACCCCTTGAAATAGAGCAGTGGAATGTAGCGCCGGTCACAGGCGGGGTCGCGCTCGTAGTGGGCGAGCAGGTCGCGGCGCATGCGCGCGCCGATGGCGGGGTCGGCGGCAAAGCCCCGGGCGATCACCTGGTGGAGGGTGAGGGCCGGCACCACCTCGCTGCCCAGCAGGCTCGCGAGGGCATAGGCAAGGGCCGATTCGAGGGAGTCGTGGCTGAGCACGGCGGCATGGAAATAGCTGGCAAGGGCCGGCTCCTCCCGGGACACCTCGGCCACCTCGGCGCGCAGTTCGCGCCACAGCGGATCGCCGTCCGCCGCCGTCGGTTGGTTGCCCCTCACTGTCACCCGCCCCTCTCCACGCCATGCCCCCGGCCAAAAGTGTGGGCACTATCCCGCAACGGGATCGGTGTTGCAACCGTCCGCGCCGGGGAATCAGCGGATGAAACGGGCGAAGATCTCGTCCAGGTGGGCGAGCACGGTGTCGGCGAGGGCGATGTCGGCATGGGCGATGATGTTGGCCAGTAGATCCCGGGTCAGCCCCTGGGCGAAGTGGTCCGCCACCGGGCGGTAGCTCAGGTGCCAGGGCTCGGGGGCGACACCGCCGCGATCCTCCCGGTAGGGGCGGAAGAACCCGCTGGCGGCGAACTCGTCGCTGTCGAGCCAGGCCCCCAGGCGGGCGAAGGGCCCCCCCGGGGCGTACTCCGCCGGCACCAGTTGCAGCGGGTAATCCGGGCCCACCGCCGCCCGGTCCCAGACATCGATGTCGGTGCCCCAGTGGTGGCGGGAAGCCCCGGGCAGCGCCGACCAGCGGAGGATGGCGAACACCCTGTCCCGGTCCGACAGGCGGGCGAGGTCGAGGGGGCGGCCGGCGCTGTCGAGCACCGGGCGCTCCCCCCGGGCCTTGGCGTTCCAGATCAGTCGCTGGCGATCGAAGCCCCGGTAGCCGCTGGCCACCGCCAGGTCGATGCCCCGGGCGGCGGCCAGGGCCTGCAGCCTTGCGAAGGGCTCGAGCACCTGGTGGTGGAGGAAGACGTTGTCGGCGATGGGGGCCAGGTGGGTGGTGGTCTGGCCGAGGAGGATATCGAGCTCCGGCAACTCGGCACCGGGATCGAGGCCCTGGGAATACTCCGTGGTGATCGTCATGTCTGTGCCGTCTCGTCTGGGTCGGGCGCTCCCGCTTGACCGGATCGCCCGCACAGTCTAGCCCTATATGGAGCGGGGCGCGAATCCGCCCCAAAGGCCTGGAGAACACCCATGACGACGCCGCCCAAGGCACCGGAACTGATCACCGCCGAGTGGTTCAACACCGAGGCGCCCCCGACCCTCGCTGCCCTCGACGGGCGCGTGGTGGTGGTGCTGGCGTTCCAGATGCTGTGCCCCGGGTGCGTGGCGGAGGCCATCCCCAGGGCGAAGCGACTGCGCCGGGCATTCGCCCCGGAGGATGTGGCGGTGATCGGCCTGCATACGGTGTTCGAGCACCACGGAGCGATGACACCGGTGAGCCTTGCGGCCTTTCTCCACGAATACCGGGTCGAGTTCCCGGTAGCGGTGGACCGCCCCGCCAGCGCCGGGCCGGTGCCCGAGACCATGGCCCTGTACGGGATGCGGGGCACCCCCACCTGGCTGCTGATCGACCGCCAGGGCCGGCTGCGGCGCCAGTATTTCGGCCATGCCGAGGACATGCTGCTGGGGGCCGAGGTGATGGCCCTGGTGCGGGACTGAAGGGCTCAGGTTTCCATCTGGAACTTGTCGCCATCGCCGAGATTGGCCTCGGCGAGGCGGATGCGGGTTTGCAGGTTGCCCTTGGAATCCACCCCCCGCAGGGCTTCCTCCCGGGAGATCTTCCTGGCCATGTAGAGATCGAACACCGACTGCTCGAAGGTCATCATGCCGAGCTCGCTGCTCTGGGCCATGTTGTCGCGGATCGACTCGAATTCCCCCTGCTGGATCAGGTCGACGATGTAGGGGCTCGGCAGCATCAGTTCGCAGGCGGGCACCCGGGTGCCATCCACCGCCTTCAACAGCCGCTGGGAGAACACCCCCTTGATGTTCATGGCCAGGTCGTCGAGCACCTGGTGGCGGGCGGCGTCGGGGAAGAAATTGACGATCCGCTCGAGGCCCTGGTAGGCGTTGTTGGCGTGCAGGGTGGAGAGGCACAGGTGGCCGGTGTCGGCATAGGCGATGGCGTGGCGCATGGTCTCCACATCGCGGATCTCGCCGATCAGGATCACGTCCGGCGCCTCCCGCATGGCGTTCTTGAGGGCGGCGGCGTAGCTCAGGGTGTCGATGCCCACCTCCCGCTGGTTGACGATGGATTTCCTGTGGGTGTGGATATATTCCACCGGGTCCTCGATGGTGAGGATATGGCCGGTCTTGATGCTGCTGCGGTAGTCGATCATCGACGCCAGGGTGGTGGACTTGCCGGAACCGGTGGAGCCCACCACCAGGATCAGGCCCCGGGGCTCGAGCACCAGCTCCTTGAGGATGGGCGGCAGGCCCAGCTCCTCGATGGAGGGGATCTTGGATTTCAGGTAGCGCACCACCACCGCCACCTGGCTGCGCTGGTAGAAGGCGTTGATCCGGAAGCGGCCAAGGCCCTGCACCGAGATGGCGAAGTTGCTCTCCAGGGTCGATTCGAATTCCTTCTTCTGCTTGTCGTTCATCACCCCGTAGAGCAGCGCCTTGACGTTCTCGCTGGTCATCTCGGTGTTGGCGATGGGCATGGTGACGCCATTGATCTTGATCTGCACCGGCGCGCCCGCCGTGAAGTAGAGGTCCGAGGCCTCCTTCTTGACCATCACCCCGAGAAAATCCACCAGATCCGCCATAACGCCCCCTTCTCTGTCGCTGCCCTGCAGTATCAACGGGACGGCGCCGGCCGTCCATCCGCTTGCGACGGCGCCGCTTCGAGGGCCTCCGGATGGCCCTCGCACCAGGCGATGAAGCAGTCCACCACCTCGGGGTCAAAATGCTTGCCACGCTGCTCCCGCAGGTACGCCATCACCTCCTCCAGGGGCCAGGGCCGCTTGTAGGGCCGCTCGCTCGCAAGGGCGTCGCACACGTCCACCACCGCGAAGATCCGCGCCGCGAGGGGGATCTGCTTGCCCTTGAGCCCCCGGGGATAGCCGCTGCCGTCCCAGCGCTCGTGGTGGCAGTAGGGAATATCCGCCGCCTGGCGCAGGTAGGGAATGGGGGACAGCATCTCGAAACCGTACAGGGTGTGGCGCTTCATGATCTCCCATTCCTCCGCCGACAGCTTGCCGGGCTTCAGGAGGATGGCGTCGGGGATGCCGATCTTGCCGATGTCGTGGAGCAGGGCGCCGCGCCGCACATGGACCAGCTCGTCATCCCCCACCCCCATCTCACGGGCGATGGCGAGGGTGTTGGCCACCACCCGCCGGCTGTGGCTTTCGGTTTCCTCCTCCTTGAGGGCGAGGGCCCGGGCCCAGCCCTCGAGGGTGTCCTCGTAGGCCACCACCAGTTCCTGGTGCTTGCGGCCGAGGTCGCGGAACAGCAGGGCGCTGTCCATGGCGATGGCCACCTGGCCGCCGAGGGTTTCGAACAGGGCGCGCCATTCTCCATCGCGCCCCCGTGTCTCCCGGTCGAATACCTCGAGCACGCCGAGGGTGCGCCCCTTGGCCACCAGCGGCACGGCGCCGTAGGCGACGAACTGCTCGGCGGCGAGCAGCTCGCGGCGCAGGGGCCGATCGCGCTGGTGTGGATCGGGGGCGAATACCATGCGCTGCTCGAGGGCAGCGCGCCCCGCGGCGCTCTCCCCCATGGGGATGGAGGTGCGCTCGATGGCGGCGCCGCGAAAGCCCTTGCCGGCGGCATACGCCAGGCGCTGGCTGTGGACATCGAAGGACAGGATGGCGGCGGCATCCACCCCCAGCTGGCCGATGATCTCGTTGAGCGCCACGTCCAGTATCACCCGCACATCGAGGCTGCCGGCAATGGCGAGGTCGATATTGCGCAACGCCTGGATATTGGCGAGGCGCCGGTGCAGATCCTCGGTGAGGCGGATGCGGTGCAGGGCGACCCCGAGCATTTCGCCGATGGCGGTAACGATGCGCACCTCGGTGTCGCTGAAGGGCCGCTCGCCGGGCCCCCGGGCCACCGCCAGGGCGCCGCTGTTGTGGTCTCCCCAGGTGAGTGGCGCCACCAGGGCGGGGCCAATGGGGAACGCCATGGCCGGGTCGTCGTTGTCCCCCATCCAGTCGGCGGTGACAAAGACACCGTTGTCCTCCACCACCAGTGCGCCGAGACGACCATCCGTGGCGAGGGGCTTGCCCAGCAGCGGGCGCAGGGCACCGCTGGCCTCCACCACCACCAAATCCTCCCCGGGCTGGCGGGGTACCGCGATCAGCGAGGTCTCCACATCCAGGGCCGCGCGGACCTCGGCGAGGCCACTGACGAACAGCTCGCGGCTGCCGGAGGCCATGCGCAGGCTGGTGGAAATATTCAACAGGGCGCTGAGTTCCCGGCTGTAGTCCGCCAGCTCCCGCTCGGCGCGCTTGCGGGCGCTGATGTCCCGGCACAGGGAAAACAGGACCCGGCCGTCCCCCTCGCCCACCGGGTTGAAGCTGATTTCCACCTCGATGGCGGAACCATCGGCCCGTTCAAAGTGGGCTTCGAGCATCCCCGGCCGATCGGGGATCCGGGGAAAGGCGCGGCAAAAGGCGGCCTCGTCCGGGTAGGCGGGGTCCCACTCCCAGGGTTTGAGACCGATCACCTCGGCGCGGCCGGCACGCCCGATCATCCGCGCGAAACTGTCGTTGGCCTCCACCAGGGTCCAGCTGGCATCCAGCACGCTGATGCCGTCCCGGGCCTCGTCGAACAGCAGGCGGCGGCGGTTGGCCTCCGCCAACAGCTCCTGTTCGAAGCGCTTCTGGCGGCTGATGTCGGTCCAGGCGCCGACGATCAGCCGGGTGCCGGGGGCGCCGTCCTCCGGCAGGCAGCGCAGCTGGTCGCGGATCCACAGGTAGTCCCCATCCTTGCGGCGAAAGCGGTACTCGCCATCGAGACTGCCGCCGACATCGAGGGCGGCGAAGGTGGCCACGGCCTGGTCGCGATCGGCCGGGTGGAGGTGATCCAGCCACCAGCCGGGCACCAGGGCCTCCTCGGGGCTGAAGCCGATGATGTCGACGATGTTGCGGCTGACCCACACCGCCACGGACTTGCCCTGCTCCACTTTCAGGCTGTAGCAGATGGCGGGGCTGACATCGAGGTAGTGGCCGAGCAGGGAAGCGCTTTCCAGCTCTCGCCGATGCGCCCGTTCAAGCTGGTGCAACAGGCGCCGCAGCAGCACCAGGAGCAGCAGGGTGGTGAACACCACGAACAGCAGCCCCTTGTAGACCTGGGCGCGGGTGAGGTTGTCAGGATCGCGGATCAGCAACAGCAAGATACTGTCGGAGAACAGGATCCACAGACTGGCGAACAGCGCGTAGGAGAGCGCGATGCGCGCCGCCGGGCCGAGTACTTGGCGCATGGTGTTTCCCTCCACGTCCAGTGTCCCTTTCGCCCGATGGCGGGGGATTACCCTCGAAGGCCGCCCCGGTGAGACGGGCTAGGGGGCCGCGTCCCCGTCGGCGGGCACGGCATCGAGCCAGATCACCGGGGTGACATCGCCATCGCCGGTGAAAAATTGCGCCACCCACAGCATCGAACCCAGCATGACCGCCGCGCCGAGCACCATGAAACAGAGAATTTTCAGCGCCTTCATTGCCTTGCCACCCACCTGATTGACTCAAAGCATAGCGCAGTGGGGAGCGTTACTCTACGAGCGGTTCTGTTCTACACTCAGCCCCATCGCCGCCCGCTACGGACATCGCCGTGACCCCCAATGTGATCAAATCCGCCCAGGACCTCGCCCATCTCCAATACGGGTTGCTGCCGGAGACGGAAATCAAGCTCGGCCTGGAACTGGTCAAGTCCGGCATCATCACCCAGGAGCAGCTCAAGGAGGCCATCAAGAGCAAGCGCGACCCCCGGGATTCCCTGGTGACCATGCTGGAGAACGCCGGCGTCATCGACCGCGCCAACCGCCCCATCATCCTCGCCTCGCGGCTCGGCATTCCGGTGGTCCGCATCAACGAGATGTCCATCGAGCACGACATCATCAAGGCCATCCCGTCGGAGATCATCCTCCGCTACCAGGTGCTGCCCCTCGGCCTGGTGGACAACCACCTGATCGTCGCCATCAGTGACCCGGCCAACACCGAGGCCATCCACACCCTCAATTTCGTTTCCGAGCGCCACGTCGACATCGTCATTGCCCCGGCCCGGGACATCAGCCAGATGATCGAGCGCCACGTGCTCGACACCGAGGAGGAGGAAATCCTCGTCGAGCTCAACAACAAGCCGGCGGCGGACGAGAGCCACGAGCTGTCGGTACAGATGTTGAAGCAGAACGCCTCGGAGCGGCCCATTGTCAAGTTCGTCGACTCCCTGCTCCACCGCTCGGTGCTGATGGGCGCCTCCGACATCAACCTGAGGCCCACCGAAAAGGGGGGCGACCTGTACTTTCGCATCGACGGCAAGCTGATCCTCCAGCGCAACGTCGACCACCGCCTGTTCACCCCCATTGTCAGCCGCATCAAGATCATGTCGGGGATGGACATCGCCGAGCGCCGCCTGCCCCAGGACGGCGCCACCATGGTGGTGGAAAACAATCAGCGCATCGACTTTCGGGTATCGGTGATCCCCACCATCAACGGCGAGTCGGTGGTGATCCGGGTGCTGGACAAGACCAAGGGGCTGGTGGGCCTCGACGCCCTGGGGCTGCCGGCCCACGAAATCACCCGGATGCGCAAGATCCTCACCCACAGCTTCGGGATATTCCTGGTGACCGGGCCCACCGGCTCCGGCAAGTCCACCACCCTCTACGCGGTGCTCAACGAGCGCAACCAGCGGGGCGTCCACATCATCACCGTCGAGGACCCGGTGGAGTACCGCCTCGACGGCATCGAGCAGATCCAGATCAAGCCCCAGATCGGCTACACCTTCGCCGAGGCCCTGCGCCATATCCTGCGCCACGACCCGGATGAAATCCTGATCGGCGAGATGCGCGACTTCGAGACCGCCGAGATCGCCATCAAGGCGTCCCTCACCGGTCACTTCGTGATGAGCACCCTGCACACCAACGACGCGCCGAGCAGCGTCACCCGCCTCATCGACATGGGCATCGAGCCCTACCTGATCAACTCCACGGTGGTGGGGGTGCTGGCCCAGCGCCTGGTGCGGCGCATCTGCAAGCACTGCAAGGAGCCCGACCCCGACCCGGGGAATCTGAAGGCCTATTTCAAGTTGCCGGAGGATTTTGCCGCCTACCGGGGCAAGGGCTGCTTCGAGTGCCACCAGACGGGCTACAAGGGCCGCATGATGGTGGGGGAACTGCTGGAGATGAGCACCGCCCTGCGCACCCTGATCAGCCAGCGGGCCAACGCCGACGCGCTGCGCGACCAGGCCATGGCGGACGGCATGTCACCCCTCGCCAGCAACGCCCTGATGCTGGTGCAAAACGGCGACACCACCCTGGCGGAGGCGTTCGCCGTCAAGCTGGAATGAACGGGCGCCGGCCCGTCAGTAGTGGGGAGGCGGGGGTTCGTCCCCGGGCTTGGCGCCCTTGTGGTCGTCGAGAATGTCCATCAGGCGGGCGTAGAGCTCCCGGTTCATCCGCTCGAGAAGCTCGATCCGCTCCCCCTGGCGGCTCACCACCCCATCGAGGGCGTTGAGCGTGTCCTCCTGATAGGCCAGGCGCACCTCCAGTTCCGTAATCCGCTCGCTGTCCATCATGCTATTCCCCTGTTTGACCGGGGCGGACCTTAGCACATCGCCCCGCCACCCTTGAAATTCCCGCCGCCGACCACATGTCTTCAAGGCCGACAGCCCAGGGGGCGTGGCATAATCGGCGCTCCGCCTTCCCGCCCCCGGCGACGGTTCAGACCTCAAGGAGACCCGACGTGTTACGCATCGCTTTGTTTCTCGGCACCAACATCGCCATCCTGGCGCTGATCAGCATCGTCTTCCGGGTGCTCGGCCTCGAACAGTACCTGGCTGGCCAGGGGGTTCAGGGGGATCTCGGCTCCCTGCTGATCTTCTGCGCCATCTTCGGCATGGCCGGTTCCTTCATCTCGCTGCTGCTGTCCAAGACCATGGCCAAGATGGGCACCGGCACCCGCATCATCAAGCAACCCGCCAACGGCGAGGAGCGCTGGCTGGTGGAAACGGTCGCGGATCTCGCCCAGAAGGCGGGCATCGGCATGCCGGAGGTGGGCATCTTCCCCGCCCAGCAGTCCAACGCCTTTGCCACCGGCTGGAACAAGAACAGCGCCCTGGTGGCGGTCAGCGAGGGCCTGTTGCAGCGCTTCGACCGGGAGGAGGCGCGGGCGGTGCTCGCCCACGAGATCGGCCATGTGGCCAACGGTGACATGGTCACCCTCACCCTGGTACAGGGGGTGCTCAACACCTTCGTGATGTTCTTCGCCCGCATCATCGGCAGCATCATCGACAAGGCGGTATTCAAGAACGAGCGGGGTAACGGCATCGGCTATTTCATGATCGTGATGGTGCTGCAGGTGGTGCTCGGCATTCTCGCCTCCATCATCGTCATGTGGTTCTCCCGCTGGCGGGAGTTCCGCGCCGACGCGGCGGGCGCCCAGCTGGCGAGCCGCGGGTCGATGATCCGCGCCCTGCAGAAGCTCCAGGCGGAGACCCGCGCCCATGTCCCCAACCAGATGCCGGAGACTCTCACCGCCTTCGGCATCTCCAGCGGCTGGAAGGAAACCGCCTCCAAGCTGTTCATGACCCACCCGCCCCTCGACGAGCGCATCGAAGCCCTGCGCCGGGGGCTGTAAGTGGCGTTGCGGCTCTGCGCCCTGGCGGACGTCCCCGACAACGGCAGTCTCGGCTTTGGCGACGGCAGCACCGATTCGGTGTTCGCCGTGCGCCGGGGCGGCGAGGTGCACGTCTACCGCAACCGCTGCCCCCACGCCGGGGCGCCCCTCAACTGGATGCCCCACCGCTTCCTCGATCGCACCCGGGAGCACATCATCTGCAGTGCCCACGGCGCCCTCTTCGACATCGCCAGCGGCGCCTGCGTGGCGGGCCCCTGCCCGGGCCAGAGCCTCACGCCGGTGGCCTTCGAGGTGCGGGATGATGGAGAGCTCTGGCTGCTGGCGGACATCCCCGTCCCCAACGGGGCCTAGAGCGCCACCAGGGTATCCCCCCAGTCCCGCAGGGCGGCGATGATGTCCCGATCACGGGGGCTGACGCGGGTCTCCTCCAGTTGATCGAGCTCGGCGAAAAACTCCTCCAGGGTGAGCCTGCCGGGGGCCGGCTCGTTGAGCTGCCGGTCGCGCAGCTCTTCCCACTGATGCATCTCCTCCTCCCCGAGGGCTTCGGGAAAGTGGCGGCCCTTGTAGCGCAGCAGCAACTCCCTGTAGCGGGCATCGGTGAAGGGAAAGCTGTTGCTGGCCAGCTCCGCCGGGGAGGCGTTGCGCACCGCCGCCAGCAGGGGCCTGTCCTCGTCCGGCAGAAAGCCGCCGTAGAGGGCGAGATCCGCGTCCCTCGGCGTCTCCAGGTCCTGGGTGGCGAAAACCCGGGCCAGCTTGGCGCCGAGGTCCGCGCCCCTGAGTTGCCGCCAGTGGCGTTCGCAGCGCACCACATCGATGGCAAGGCGCCGCGCCGCGCTGGCGTCCAGCAGTTTCGGCGTCGCCACCACCGGGCAGCGGTTGATATGGATGGCCTTGAGGGCAATACGCTCCTCCCCTTCGGCGAGCTCCTCGGCGCGGCTGAACACCCGCTCGCGAATGGCATCGGCGTCGAGGTTCAGCAGCGGCGTCGGGTCCGCCATCAGGTTGAAGGCGATCACCGCGTTCTTGTTCGCCGGGTGCTGGCACAGGGGAATCATCAGCGCGGTGTAGCCGTTTTCCCGGGGCAGCCGCCCCGACACATGGAGAAATGGCTTGCGGGCGATGGGGTCCACCAGGGGCGCGACCCGGTGCTTGAGCCGGGATTCATAGACATACTGGTAGAGCTTCGGCTGGCGCTCCCGCACCAGGCGGGCCATGGCGATGGTGGCCATCACGTCCGCCAGGGCGTCGTGGGCGTTGGCGTGGCCGATGCCGTTGGCCGCCGTCAATTCCTCCAGCTTGAAACTGGGACCGCCGTCGTCCTTGTCCGGCCAGTGGATGCCCTCGGGGCGCAGGGCGCGGGTCAGGCGCAGCATGTCGATGATGTCCCAGCGGGAGTTGCCGTTGCGCCACTCACGCTCGTAGGGGTCGAAAAAGTTGCGGTAGAGACTGTGGCGGGTGACTTCGTCGTCGAAGCGCAGGCTGTTGTAGCCCGCCCCGCAGGTGCCGGGGCGGGCGAGCTCGGCGTGGATGCGGCGGATGAATTCCGGCTCCGGCAGGCCCTTTTCCTCCGCCAGTTGCGGGGTGATGCCGGTAATCAGGCAGGCCAAGGGATGGGGCAGCAGATCCCGGGGGGGCTTGCAGTAGAGCATCAACGGCTCGCCGACGATCTCCAGGTTCTCGTCGGTGCGGATGCCGGCGAACTGCAGGGGGCGGTCCCGGGCGGGGTCGGTGCCGGTGGTCTCGTAGTCATGCCAGTAGATGGACGTCATGTCGGTCTCCGTGGTCACCCGCGCATCCCTGGCGGGCAGTGTCTGGGGCGGACGCAAAAACGGCGCCCAAGGGCGCCGTTTCGGCAGTGCGGGTGGGGCACCGGGTCAGTCGGCAACCACCTCGGTGTAGTTGAGCTCACCGATCACCCGGCGGTTGCGGGCGCGACCCTCGTCGGTGCTGTTGTCGGCGATGGGACGGCTCTCGCCATAGCCCACGGTGCTGATGCGGGCCGGGTCGACGCCGTAATCCTGCACGATGCGCTCCTTGACAGCGGCGGCACGGCGGGCGGAGAGATCCTGGTTGTAGGCATCGGTGCCCATCGAGTCGGTGTGGCCTTCGAGCACCAGGTCGATGTCGTCGTGGGCCTTCATGGCGTTGGCCACGGCGGCCAGTTCATCGCCGTAGATGTTGCGTACCACGGCCTTGTCGAACTCGAACTCCACGTTGAGGCGCACGGTGATGGTGCGGGTCTCGGGGGCGGCTTCCTGCACCGGCGCGGGGGCTGGTTCCGCCGGGGCCGCGGCCACCGGAGGATTGAAGAAGTAATTCACCCCGAGGTTGAAGCCGAGGTCGATGGTGCCGCTCTCGCCGCCGCTGATCTTCTGCTGGAAGCGGCCGTCGAGGCGCCCCTGCCAGTGGTCGCTGAGCATCTTGGCGACGCCGAAACCGGCCCCCAGCTGCTGGGTGCTGTCCTCGCCGCGCTTGAGGTTGGCGGTCTGGTCGCGGTCGAAGTCGGTGAAACCGAGCAGCAGATAGGGCTTCCAGCTGCTGGCGGTGTCGATGTAGTAGAGGGCATCGAGCTTGATGGCGTCGAGATCAGCCCCGCCGATGTCGGTGCCGTAGCCGAGCTCAAGGGCAATGGGGCCGGCAAAGCGGTAGCCCAGGTTGATGCCCGCCAGGGTCGAGTCGGAGGAGCCGCTGTAGGAGCGGTCCTTGTCGAGGCGATAGTGGGAAATGGAGGGCCCCATGTAGAGCCCCTCACTGGCGATGGCGGCGGCGGACAGCGTGAGCAGAAGCGTACCGGCCATGGTGGTTATCTTGCGCATTGTTGTTCTCCCTGCTTGGTTGGTATCGGTGGCAAACGCCGCCCTCGGGCAACGCTTGTCGTGACGACATTGATCATAGTCAGCGATCCCGGTTCCGACAAGAAATCCCCGGAAACACCCCCCTGAGGGGGATAAAAAATGGGCCCCGACCAGGTCGGGGCCCATGGTGGCAGGGGCTGCTGACGGTTCCGTGACAGCCCCGCGAGACCTCGAAGGTCAGTCGCCAACCACCTCGGTGAAGCTCAGCTCGCCCACCACGCGGCGGTTGCGGGCGCGGCCCTCGTCGGTGCTGTTGTCGGCGATGGGGCGGCTCTCGCCATAGCCCACGGTGCTGATGCGGCTCGGATCGATGCCGTAGTCCTGGGCGATCTTGGCCTTGACCGCGGCCACCCGGCGCTGGGACAGATCCTGGTTGTAGGCATCGCTGCCCACCGAGTCGGTGTGGCCTTCGAGCACCAGGTCGATGTCGTCATGGGCCTTCATGGCGCTGGCCACGGCGGCCAGTTCGTCGCCGTAGACATTGCGCACCACGGCCTTGTCGAACTCGAACTCCACGTTCAGGCGCACGGTGATGGTGCGAGTCTGCGGCGCCGCCTGCTGGGGAGCCGGCGCGGGCTCGGGCTCGGCGACGGGGGCCGCCGCCGGCTGGAAGTAGTAGTTGAGCCCCATGGTCAGGGCCGCGTCGGTGGTGCCGCTCTCGCCGTTGTTGATTTTCTGCAGGGCGCGCACATCGGTGCGGAATTCCCAGTTGCTGTTCACCATGGTGGAAACGCCGACGCCGCCACCCAGTTGCCAGGTGTGGGCCTCGCCGTCCCAGAGATTGTTGGAATCCCGGTCGAAATAGGACAGGCTGCCCACCAGGTAGGGGGTCCACACCGAGCCACCCTTGAGGTAGTAGAGCACATCGGCCTTGGTGACATCGAGGTCATCGCCGCTGATGTCGCGACCGAACCCGCCCTCGAAGGCCACATTGCCGTCGCGATGACCGAGGTTGATACCCCCCACCAGGGAGTCGTCAGCGCCATTGATGGTCCTTTCGCTGTCGAGGAAGTAGCCGGTGGCGGAGCCGCCGAGGTACAGGCCATCGCTCGCCGTGGCGGACATGGCGGCGGCAAGCAGCATGGCGGTGGAGGTGGTGGTGATGAAGTTGCGCATAAAGATTCCCTCTTTTTGGTAGAAACGTGCAGTGAGCAGTATTTCCCTGTCAGCAGGTTATAACAGTGACCGGCTTCAAAGATACAAACTCATAATAGACTGAATTCGCAAAATTCCAAACGCCAATCTGGCAACTGCCCGCGGACGGACGATGAAATCCCGCGACGGACGGTCAGGCCAGGGTCACCGCCTTTTCCTCGATGATCGCCTGCCATTGCTTGGGGCCGGTCTGGTGAACGGACTCGCCGTTGACGTCGACGGCCACGGTGACCGGCATGTCCTTGACCTCGAACTCATAGATCGCCTCCATGCCCAGTTCCGGGAATGCCAGCACCCGCGATGCGGTGATGGCCTTGGACACCAGGTAGGCGGCGCCGCCCACGGCCATCAGGTACACCGCCCTGTTGTCGCGAATGGCCTCGATGGCGACGGGGCCGCGCTCGGCCTTGCCCACCATGCCGATCAGGCCGGTCTTCTCCAGCATGGTGCGGGTGAACTTGTCCATGCGGGTGGCGGTGGTGGGGCCGGCGGGGCCGACCACTTCGTCCCGCACCGGGTCGACGGGGCCGACGTAGTAGATGAAGCGGTTGGTAAAGTCCACCGGCAGGGACTCGCCGGCGTTGATCATGTCCACCATTTTCTTGTGGGCGGCATCGCGGCCGGTGAGCAACTTGCCGGACAGCAGCACCGTCTCGCCGGGCTTCCAGGACTGGATATCCGCCTTGGTGACGGTGTCGAGGTTGACGCGGCGCACGCTGTCGCCGGTCTCCCAGCTGATCTCCGGCCAGTGTTCCAGGCTCGGCGGCTCGAGGCGGGCGGGGCCGCTGCCGTCCAGCACGAAATGGGTGTGGCGGGTAGCGGCGCAGTTGGGAATGATGGCCACGGGCTTGTTGGCGGCGTGGGTGGGGCAGTCCTTCACCTTCACATCCAGCACGGTGGTAAGGCCGCCGAGGCCCTGGGCGCCGATCCCTAAGCGATTGACCTTATCCATCAGCTCCAGGCGCAGTTCCTCGGCGCGGTTGCTGGCACCCCGCTGGCGCAGTTCGTGGATGTCGATGGGATCGAGCAGCGCTTCCTTGGCCATCTGCATGGCCTTGTCGGCGGTGCCGCCGATGCCGATGCCGAGCATCCCCGGCGGGCACCAGCCGGCGCCCATCTTCGGCACCTGTTCCAGCACCCAGTCCACCACCGAGTCGGAGGGGTTGAGCATGGCGAACTTGGTCTTGGCCTCGGAGCCACCCCCCTTGGCGGCGACGTGGACGTCGACGGTATCACCGGGCACGATCTTGTAGGTGATCATCGCCGGGGTGTTGTCGCCGGTATTCTTGCGGGCGCCATCCGGATCGGCCAGCACCGAGGCGCGCAGCACATTGTCCGGCAGCTTGTAGGCGCGGCGCACACCTTCGTTGACCATGTCCTCGACGCTCATGTCCCCTTCCCAGCGCACGTTCATGCCCACCTTGAGGAAGACGCTGACGATGCCGGTATCCTGGCAGATGGGCCTGTGCCCCATCGCGCAGAGGCGCGAGTTGATCAGGATCTGGGCGAGGGCATCCTTGGCGGCGACGGATTCCTCCCGCTGGTAGGCCTCGTGAACCGCCTCGATGAAATCCACCGGGTGGTAGTAGGAGATGAATTGCAGGGCGTCGGCGACACTCTGGATCAGGTCGTCCTGGCGAATGACGGTCATGGCTACTCTCGCTGGGGCTGTCGGGGCGGCGGATTCTACTGAATTACCGCCGCCGGTTGAAGGTTGGGGGCTCAGGGCGCGCCGCTCACCTGCTGGCGCAGCTGATTGAGCTGCTGGTTGACCTGGGCGCGGTAGGTGTCCATGGCGCGGAGGGCCTGTTCATTCTCGGCGACCCGGCGGCCGAGGTCGTTCTTGAGCTGGTTGACACCACTGTTGGTGGTGGCGAGGGTGCTGGTGAGGGTGGCGACTTTCTCCCGCAACTCGTCGACCTGGGCGGCGGCACCGAGGGTGCTGGCGCGGATACCGGCAACGCCCTGGTTGGCCTCGGCGGCCTGTTTTTTCGCGGTTTCCACCGATTGCTGGAGACTGGCCAGGGTGGATTCGGCCTTTTTCAGGTTGGCCTGCAGGGTCGCCAGGCTCGCCTTGTGGCCTTCGATGGCCTTGGTGTTCTCGGCGATGGCCTTGCGATTGGTATCGTAGGACACGCCCCACAGCTTGCGGATCTCCGCCCAGTGCTCGGCGAGCTTCTCCTCCTGTTCGCGGATCTTGAGCCCGAGGGTGGCGCCGGACTGGTTGAGGGATTCATCGGTGGATTCGATACGGGCCGACAGCTGGCTGAAACGGGCATTGAGGTCCGCCAGCACCCGGCTTTGGTACCAGGCAAATCCGGCGACGATCAACACCGCCAGCAACGCCCCGTAGAGCAGCCAGGCGGGCGCGCCGGCGGCGGGATCGCGGGGCGTCCTGGCCCGGGAAGGGGAGGCCGCCGGGCGGGAACGGACATCGTCGCAGGGATCGTCGGAAAGTGCCGGTCCCTTGGGAGCGGCGGGCTTGGGGGGCGGGCCGTCGCGCTCGGGAACGATGGGATCGAAACGCCTGAAGTCCTTGTCGCTCATGGAGTGGGGTATCCGGTTGGGGGTCAACGGAGCGGCATTATACACCTACAAAAAATACACCCACAAAAAGGCGCCCACAAAAAAGCCGGCGCGGGGCCGGCTTTCCGTGCGGAGCGAGCCTTACAGGAGCTTCAGCAGCAATACCATCACGACGGCGAGGCCGATACTGCAGTGGATGACCCCCTTGACGGTGGTGAGCGGACCCTGCTTGCCCACCAGGGCGTTGACTTCCAGAAGGGCGATAAGGGCGAGCGCCAGGTACATGCCGAGACCGCCGCCGGAGGCGTTCAGGAGATGACCCGCCGAATAGCCCAGGTGCGGGGATGCGAGCATGGCAAAGGCCATGGGGCCGGAGAACAGCACGTTGGTGCGGGACGCCAGCAACGCCTTGGCGCCGGCCGCGGCGGGGTCGCCACCGGTCTTGAGGCCCAGGGCGATTTGCTGGTTGGGCCAGATCACCAGCCACACGTTGAGGAACATCAAAGTACCCAGGGTGATACCCACGATGATGTAATCGTTGAGCAGATTGCGGGGTGTCATGCCCAGCAGCAACAGCACGCCGGTGATGAAGGTGAACATCGCCCCCCAGCGGAACCACCACAGGGCGCGGGGCGCCAGCTTGGCCTTGGCATCCTTGAGCGCTTCGGGGCCGGCTTCCTTGAAATAGGCGCCCTGCACAAAATTGAAGTAATACAGCATACCGATCCAGGTAATGCCGAACAGCAAGTGGCCCCAGCGGATCAGGAAATCCAGAAACTGCATGGAAACAAAGTCGCTCATATCGTCCTACCTCTGCGTTTATAATTTTTGCCCGCCCATGGAGATCGCGGACCCGATTGATGAATGCGCTTCGCCCTGTAACAGTCAAAGCTGCCCGGATTGTAGACCCATTGCACCGGCACCGAAAGCAGCAGATGGCCGCCGGGCTCCCTGAAATTTGACGCCGGCTCCAATACCCCCCGCGGGCGTGCCGGGAAATTGCCCGGGAATCCGCCAACACCCCGCGCCGGCTTTGCTAGAATACACCCACTCCAATCCAGTCAGTTGGAGCACCCCTTGACCGACCCGCCCTTGGCACCCGTTTTGGGTGCGGCGCCGGGTCGCTTTCCCGCAGTAACGAAAAGGATGGCAATCATGTCGTTTACCCTTCCCGAACTTCCCTACGCCCTCGATGCCCTGGCTCCCCACATTTCCCGGGAGACCCTGGAATATCACCACGGCAAGCACCACAACGCCTACGTTGTGAACCTCAACAACCTGGTGCCCGGCACCGAGTTCGAAGGCAAGAGCCTCGAAGAGATCATCAAGACCAGCAGCGGCGGCATCTACAACAACGCCGCACAGATCTGGAACCACAGCTTCTACTGGAACTGCCTGTCCCCCAACGGCGGCGGCGAGCCCAGCGGCGCCCTGGCGGCGGCCATCGACAAGGCCTTTGGCTCCTTCGCTGCGTTCCAGGACAAGTTCAGCGCGTCCTGCGCCGGCAACTTCGGCTCTGGCTGGACCTGGCTGGTGAAAAACGCCGAGGGCGACCTCGAGATCCTCAACATGGGTGCCGCCGGCTGCCCCCTCACCGAGGGCAAGACCCCGCTGCTGACCTGCGACGTCTGGGAACACGCCTACTACATCGACTACCGCAACATGCGGCCCAAGTATGTCGAGGCGTTCTGGAAGCTGGTCAACTGGGACTTCGTCGCCGCCAATCACGGCTGACGCACCCCGGCCCCGGCCAAGGCCGGGGCCTTTTCAATCCCCCGCCCGGGCCAGGCGATTGATGGCGCCAAACAGCGCCCTAAGCACATCGGAGCGGGCGATGATGCCCACCAGCCGCCGCTCCTCGTCCACCACCGGAAAGTGGCTGTGCCCGTGGCCGGCAAAAATCCCCACCGCCTCCACCAGCGGCATGGCCGCGTCGAGGGTCACCACCGGCGCCGACATCACCTGCCCCACCACCTCGGGCTTGTTGGCGTGGTCGTTGCGCACCCGGCCCACGAAGCGGCGCACCCGCCGCGCGGCGCGGCGCGGATTGTCCACCCCGGCGCGGCGCAGGATGTCCTCCCGGGTGACGATGCCGATTACCCGCCGGGCGCGATCGGTGACCGGAATGGCCTTGAAGCGGTGCTGCTGAAAAAGGCCCCAGGTTTCCTCCAGGAAATCGCCGTATTGCACCGCTACCGGATTGCGGGCCATGACGTCGCCACAGCACAGGCCATCGAGCTGGCGGTGCAGGGCATTGGCCGCCACCAGCCGGAAAAGCGCCATGAGGTCATCCCTGTCCACATCGAGGAATTCCCCGTACTGGGCCAGGGCCTCGTCGAGATCCCGGGCCAGCAGCCCCGCCCGGCCATCCTCCGCGGGGGGTGGCGCCGGCTCGTGGGGGTAACGGTAACCGGTGAGGCGGTGGTAGATAAGGGCCGAGAGCAGCAGCGCCAGCACATTGGGCAACACCGGGTACCACAGCAAGGCAAAGCCCCGGTCGCCGAGAGGGGCTTCCGCCAACACCAGCAGCAGCGCCACGGCGCCGGCGGGCGGATGCACGCAGCGCAGGGGGAACATCAGCACGATGGTGAGGCCCACCGCCAGCCCCGCCACCACCGGTTGGGGCAGCGGCAGCACAGCGCAGGCAACCGCGACGGCGGTGGCCAGGAGAGCACTCCCCACCACCGGCCAGGGCTGGGCAAGGGGGCTCGCCGGCACCGCGAACAACAACACCGCCGAGGCCCCCATGGGGGCGATCAGCCAATGGGCGACGCCATCGCCCCCCAGCCACAGGCCGCAAAGCCCGGCGGCGACGATGCCGACAAAGGCCCCGAGGCCCGCGCGAAGAATCTCCCGCGAGCCCGGGATGTTGGTGTCCGGCCACCAGGCCTGGAGGCGCTGGCGCCAAGTGCCCCTGGCTTCTCGGTCCCGCGCCTTCAACCGGCCGCGGCCTCGAGGGCCTCGGCGGGGCCGAAGAACTCGTAGCGCACCCGCTCGCGGGGCAGTTCGAGCTCACCGGCGAAGCGGTGGACCATGCTCATGAATGGCTTGGGGCCGACGAAATAGAGGTCCGCATCACCGCTGGCCGGCAGGCGGCTGGCCAGCAGGTCGCGGCTCACGAAGCCCTCGGCATGGGCCTCGTCACCCGCCAGGGGCTCGCTGTACACGTAGCAGGGGCGCACATTGGGGTAGCGGGCCGCCAGCTCATCCACCTCGGCGCGGAAGGCGTGCACGCTGCTGTTGAGTGCGGCGTGGACGAACTCGATGGGCCGACCGGTGGGGGCTGCGGCCTTGAGCATGCTCATCGCCGGGGTGATGCCCACGCCACCGGTGAGCAGCACCAGGGGGCGGTGGGCGCTGGTCAACACGAACTCGCCGCAGGGTGGCAGAAGCTCCACCACATCACCCACTTCCACCCGGTCGTGGAGATGATTGGACACCACGCCCTCCGGCTCGCGCTTGACGCTGATGCGGTAGTACCCCTCCCCCGGCGCGCAGGACAGGGAATAATTGCGCCGCACCGGCTCGCCGTTGACCTCGAACAGCACCGTCAGGTACTGACCGGGCTCGAAATCCATGATGGCGCCGCCGTCCTCGGGTTCGAAATAGAACGAGGTGATGACCGCGCTCTCCGGCTGCTTCCTCACCACCCGGAAGCGGCGCGGGCCGCGCCAGCCGCCGGTGCGGGACTCGTGCTCGGCGTACACCGCCTCCTCGGCGGCGATAAGGATGTCCGCCAGCTGGCCGTAGGCCTCGGCCCAGGCGTTGATGATGTCTTCGCTGGCGGCATCCCCCAGCACCTCGCGGATCGCCTGGAGCAGGCAGGTGCCGACGATGGGGTAATGCTCGGGGCGTATGTCGAGGGACACGTGCTTCTGGATGATCACCGGCAGGGCGTCGCCGAGGGCTTCGAGGCGGTCGATATTGGCGGCATAGGCCAGCACGCTGTTGGCCAGGGCGCGGGGCTGGGTGCCCTGGGCCTGGTGCGCCTGGTTGAAGTAGGCCTTCACCGCCGGGTAGTCACGGAACATGATGCGGTAGAAGTGGGTGGTGATGGTTTCCCCGTGCTGTTGCAGGACGGGAACGGTGGCCTTGATGATGGCGGTGGTTTCGGGTGACAGCATGGGGCTTCTCCTGGATCATGGGTGGGCTTGCAACCGGGTCGCGGAATGCGCTTATCCGGCTCACACTCTCGTTATTCCAACTATCATGCCAAGATTTAATTTATTGAAATATAAGTTAATTTATTTTCATTTATTCAAATAGACACATCAGAATAAAAGTCATTAAGACAATTTAATGTCTTAATGACAAAGTAGGCGCAACCTCCGGTGAACGACCGCCTCCCCCACCATCGCCCCCTTTTCGCGCCTGCCCCGCGGGCAAAAAAAACCCCGGGACAGGCCCGGGGTTTCGAGGGGTTGGGCTGGAGCGAGACTTACATCATGCCGCCCATGCCGCCCATGCCACCCATGCCGCCCATGTCGGGCATGCCGCCCGCCTTGTCGTCCTGGGGCAGGTCGGTGACCATCGCCTCGGTGGTGATCATCAGACCGGCGATGGAGGCAGCGGCCTGCAGCGCGGTACGGGTCACCTTGGCGGGGTCGAGGATACCCATGGCGATCATGTCGCCGTATTCACCGGTGCCGGCGTTGTAGCCGAAGTTGCCAGTGCCCTGCTTGACCTTGTCGACCACCACGGAGCCTTCCTCGCCAGCGTTCTGGACGATCTGGCGCAGCGGTGCCTCGATGGCGCGACGGGCGATGGCGATACCGACGTTCTGGTCCTCGTTGTCACCCTTGAGGTCTTCCAGTGCCTGGAGGGCGCGGATCAGGGCCACGCCGCCGCCGGGTACCACCCCTTCCTCGACCGCCGCGCGGGTGGCGTGCAGGGCGTCCTCGACGCGGGCCTTCTTCTCCTTCATTTCGGTTTCGGTGGAGGCACCGACCTTGATGACGGCCACACCGCCAGCCAGCTTGGCGACGCGCTCCTGCAGCTTCTCGCGGTCGTAATCGGAGGAGGTGTCCTCGATCTGGGCGCGGATCTGCTTGACGCGGGCCTGGATGTCGTCATGGGCGCCAGCGCCGTCGACGATGGTGGTGTTTTCCTTGGTCAGGGTCACGCGCTTGGCGGTGCCCAGATGCTCCAGGGTGGCGCTTTCCAGCTCAAGACCCACTTCCTCGGAGATCACGGTGCCGCCGGTGAGGATGGCGATATCCTGCAGCATGGCCTTGCGACGGTCGCCAAAGCCCGGCGCCTTGCAGGCGGCAACCTTGACGATGCCGCGCAGGTTGTTCACCACCAGGGTGGCGAGGGCTTCCCCTTCCACGTCCTCGGCCACGATCAGCAGGGGCTTGCCGGACTTGGCCACGCCTTCCAGCAGGGGCAGCAGTTCGCGGATGTTGGAGACCTTCTTGTCAACCAGCAGGATGAAGGGGTTGTCGAGCTCGGCGCTCATGCTCTCCTGGTTGTTGATGAAGTAGGGGGACAGGTAGCCGCGGTCGAACTGCATGCCCTCGACGATGTCCAGCTCGTTCTGCAGGCCGGAACCTTCCTCGACGGTGATGACACCCTCCTTGCCGACCTTCTCCATGGCCTGGGCGATGATGTCGCCGATGCTGGAATCAGAGTTGGCGGAGATGGTGCCCACCTGGGCGATCTCGCGGGACTCGGAGCAGGGCTTGGCGATGGCCTTGATCTGCTCGACGGCGGCGATCACCGCCTTGTCGATGCCGCGCTTGAGGTCCATGGGGTTCATGCCGGCGGCAACGGACTTGAGGCCTTCATTGACGATGGCCTGGGCCAGTACGGTGGCGGTGGTGGTGCCGTCACCGGCCTCGTCGGACGCCTTGCTGGCCACTTCTTTCACCAGCTGGGCACCCATGTTCTCGAACTTGTCCTTGAGCTCGATCTCCTTGGCCACGGACACGCCGTCCTTGGTCACGGTGGGTGCGCCGAACGACTTGTCGAGCACCACGTTGCGGCCCTTGGGCCCGAGGGTAACCTTGACCGCGTCGGCCAGTACGTTGACGCCCGCGAGCATTTTGCGGCGAGCGCTGTCGCCAAATTTCACTTCTTTAGCTGCCATTTTCAAATCCTTCCTTTCTGAGATGACTTAAGGAAATTGTTGGGGAGGGGGATCAGCCTTCGATCACGCCGTAGATATCGCTCTCGCTCATGATGATGAGCTCTTCGCCGTTTTCCTTGATGGTGTTGCTGTCGGCGTAGCGGCCGAACACCACCTTGTCACCCACCTTCACCGCCAGGGGGCGCACATCGCCGTTGTCCAGCACCTTGCCGGTGCCCACGGCAACGATTTCACCCTGATTGGGCTTTTCCTTGGCCGCGCCGGGCAACAGGATGCCACCGGCGGTTTTTTCCTCTTCCTCTTTGCGACGGACTACGACGCGGTCATGCAAAGGACGAATTTTCATGTTCGAGTTTCTCCACCATTTATCGGTTAAGTGACATTCGGCCCCACCCGCAGGTGAGCGCGAAGCTTATCTGGAGTCAGCCAAACGTGTTTTCAAGGGGGCCGACCCAAAAAATTCCCGGGAATTTCCGGCAGGGTCCTAGGTGGGGGCGCGCTGGCGACTTTCAAGGGGTACTCAGCGGGAGCGATCATCCTCCCGCCAGAACTCCCCTTCGAGGGTCCGCGGACCCTCGCCCCGCCGCCCGGCGGCGGCTGACACCACCACCATGCGGGGAACGATCCGCGCCACCAGCCAGCGGCGCAGGGGCGGGATGAGGCCGAGAAGGCCCAGGGTATCGGTGATGAAACCCGGCGCCACCAGCATCAGCCCGGACAGGGCCAGCACCATGGCTTCGAGCATTTCCTCCGCCGGCAGCTCGCCGGCGGCGAGGCGCTGGCGAACTCGGGACAGGGCGCCCACACCCTGATGGCGAAGCAACACCACGCCGCCCAGTGCGCTCAGCACCACCCCCGTCACCGTCGGCAGCGCCCCGATCAGGGCCCCCACCTCGATCAGCAGCCAGAGTTCGACCAGGGGCAGGATGATGAAAAACAGCGGCACAAGACGCATGGGATTCCTCGGGAGGCGGCAGGGGAGGTATTGTGACCCTACAAGGGCTTGGAGGCCACCGGGCGGAGAAGTGCCGGGGCTCAGGCCCCGGCGGCATCCGCCACCCCCGCGGCGGGGCCCCGGCGCCACAGCCACCAGGCCAGCAGGATGGACGGCAACCCCATGGCCGCCGTGTAGAGGAAGAAATCGGCGTAGCCCGCGGCATCCACCACCAGACCGGAAAAGCCGCTGAGGAACTTGCCCGGCAAGGTCATCAGCGAGCTGAACAGGGCGTACTGGGTGGCGGTGTAGGCGCGGTTGGTGAGGCTCGACAGGTAGGCGATGAAGGCGGCGTTGGAGAACCCTCCGCCCAGATTGTCGGCGCTGATGGCCACGATCAGCCAGTCGAGGTCGGCCCCCACCCCCGCCAGCCTGACGAACAGCAGGTTGGTGACCGCCACCATGATCGCCCCGGCGAGCAGGGGCCGGTGGATGCCGTACTTCACCACCAGAATGCCGCCGATGAAGGATCCGGCGATGGTCATGAAGAAGCCGAAAACCTTGCCGACACTGGCGATCTCCGACTTGCTGAAGCCGAGATCCAGGTAAAAGGGGTTGGCCATGATGCCCATGGCGATGTCGCTCAGCCGGTAGATGGCGATGAACAGCAATATCACCAGGGCCAGGGCGCCGTTGCGGGTGAAGAATTCCACGAACGGCGACACCACCGCGCCGACGAACCAGGCCTGCAGGCGGGCCAGGGGCCCCGGCGCCACCAGGGTCAGGCGACCGGCCAGGCGGCGCTCGAGGCCAGCCACCGCCGGGTTGTCGGGATGGGGCGGCTCCGCCACCAGCAGGACCGTGAGGATGCCCACCCCCATCAGCCCTGCCATGGCCAGGTAGGCGGCCTCCCAGCCCAGCCAGTCGGCGATGTACAGGGAGCCGGCCCCCGCCACCAGCATGGCGAGGCGGTAGCCGAACACGTAGGTGGATGCCATCGCACCCTGGAACTCGTCCACCGCCGCCTCGATGCGGAAGGCGTCGATGGCGACATCCTGGGTGGAGGAAGCGAAGGCCACCGCCACCGCCGCCAGGGCAAGGGCCGACAGGGACTCCCGGGGATCGCTGCCCACCATGGCCAGCAGCCCCGCCACCACGCCGAGCTGGCCGAGCAAAATCCAGCCGCGCCGCTGTCCCAGCAGCCGAGTGAGCAGGGGCAGGCGCAAGCGGTCGATCACCGGCGCCCAGATCACCTTGATGGAATAGGTGATCCCCACCCAGCCGAAAAAGCCGATGGCGGTGCGGCTGACGCCCTCCTCCGTCAACCAGGCGGAGAGGGTCGAGAACACCAGCAACAGCGGCAGTCCCGCGGAGAAGCCGAGGAACAGCATCGCCACCACCGGGGGCTGACCGTACACGGCAAGGGCTTGCCGCCAACTGCGGTTGTCAGGCATGGATCGGTATCGCTCAGGTCAGCAGGGTCACCAGGGCGATCAGCCCCAGGAACAGGATCAGGGCGCGGCGGTAGAGGGCCACCAGCGCGTCCATTTCGAGGGCCCCCTGGCGCGTGGACAGGGCCTCGTCGCCGGATGCCAGGGCGCCGCGAACCACCCGGCCGAGCACCTCGGCGCTGGTGCTGGTGGCGCAAAGGAGGGTCTCCCGCCATTCCCTGACGGTAGCGGCGAAGTTACCCACCAGGGCAAACAGCAATCCCACCAGGCGCACCGGGATCCACTCCAGCACCCACAACAGCTGGCCTTCCGCCGAGCGGCCCTCCCCGTCCCCGCGCTGCCCCAGGGCGAGCACCGCCAGCCGGTACAGCAGCGCCCCCGGGGCGCCCAGCAGGAGGAACCAGAACAGCACGGGAAAATAGCGCTCGAAGTAGCGGTAGGCGACCGCCTCCACGGCCTGATCGTGGAGCTCCCGCCAGCTGGCGGCGGCGCTCTCCCGGTGGCGGGCGTCGAGCCCGGCGGCATCGTGCCAGGCCGCCTGGGTGTCCTCGCGGTGAAGGTCGTCGCGGTAGTGGCGGATATCGCCGTCGAGATCGCCCCGCCCGAAGGCATACAGCAAGACCGCCAGGTTGACGGCCACCCCGACGAGGCCGAACAGCCAGCCCCCCGCGAGCTGAAGTACCAGGGCAAGCCCCAGTACCGGCGCCAGCACCGCCACCGCGAGCCGCACCAGGTCGGCATCGCCGAGGCGCGCCGCGAGCCAGGCCCACCAGGCGGCAAACCAGCCGTCCCGCTGGAGGGCGGCGGGGGCGCCCATGAGCACCACCCCCAGGGCGATCACCAGTACCAAAAAGGTCAAACCGTTCTCCCTTCCTCAGGTTGATGGCCCGCCGCCACCATGGCCCGCAGCCGGGGCCAGTCGAAGGACGCCCCCGGATCGGTCTTGCGCCCGGGGGCGATGTCCGCGTGCCCGGTGATCCGCGCCGGGGTGATGGCCGGATAGGTCGCCATCAGCACGCGGCACACCGCCGCCAGCATCCCGTACTGGCTCTCGGTGTAGGGCTCGGTGTCGGTGCCCTCCAGTTCGATGCCGATGGCGTAATCATTGCAGCGCTCGCGCCCCTCGAACGAGGATACCCCCGCGTGCCAGGCGCGATCAAGGAAGGACACGAACTGGGTGACAGACCCGCCCCGGTCGATCAGCAGATGGGCGGAAACCCGCAGCCCGGCGATCTCGGCGAAATAGGGATGGGCGCTGCAGTCGAGGCAGTTGGTGAAGAAGGCGCGAATCTCTCCGCCGCCGAAGCAGCCCGGCGGCAGGCTGATGTTGTGGATCACCAGGAGGCTCGGCAACTCCCCCGGGGGCCGCTGGTCGGCGTTGGGGGAGACCAGCCGCTCGGCGCCGGTCAACCAGCCGTCGACAACCGCCAGGGGGGTGGGGTCAGACACGACCGGTCTGGGTCCGCAGCTCGGCCTGCACCTCGTGGATGACCTGGTCGTAGGCCTGGTCGAACAGGTGGGAGTTGTCGAGCACGATGACCTTGCCCTCCTGCATCTTGATGGCCATGCGATGGCGGGATTCCTCGGCCACCTTGGCACCCTTGCGATTGGTGAACACCAGCTTGGCGGACGCCTTCACCGTCCCCGCCAGCTTGCAGCGCACCGCCTTGCCGGCGTCGCGAAACTCCACCCAGGCGCCCCGCTTCAGGGCATCCACAAAGGCCAGGGTCTCGGGATCGAGATCCTCCGGCACCAGATCGGGCTCGGGGCGCGCACCGGGGAGTTCCACCGCGAGGCTCTCCAGGGCGGCGTGGTCGCTCTCCGCCTCGCCGGTGGACAGGGCGGCAAAAAAGCCGCTGATCTGGTCGAGATAGCGGCGGGAGTCGCCGGGGTCGTAGCCGATATGGTCGAGGCTCTCGCCCACGCCACCGAGGATGTCGGACTGCTCGGCGGCATCGACCGGTCGCCGTGCCGAGGCCAGTACCAGCAGGCGATCCAGCAGCGCCAGGGCCTGGCGCCACTCGGCGCTCTGCTGCCCGTGGCGGACACAGGCGAGGAACAGCACCCGGCACCAGGCCTTCTCGCAGAAGGTGACCAGGAACCCGGGCCAGCGCCGGCCCACCAGGCGGTCGGACAGCACACGGAGCACCTGCCCGTGGGCCTCAGCCAGCTTCGCCTGGGCGTCCTCCTCCTGAAGCACCCGCTCCTCCCGGAGGCTGATGTTGCGCTTGTCCTTCTCGACGAAGTCGATGAAATCGGTGAGCAGGCCGGTGAGTTCGCGGATGGTCATGTCGAAGGCATCGAGGCGCTGGATGATCTCGTCGATCTTGCGCCGCATCGGGTCGTTGACCGTGAGATCGTCGCCGAGGGTGCTCGACACCCGGCACAGCTCGTTGATCAGCCGCCGCCCGGGATGGTTCTGGCGTTCGAGGAACAACGGATCCTTGAGGGCCAGCCAGGCGGCGGGCAGCTCCAGGCGCAGCAGTACCTGGCTGGCCTCGGGGGCCAGCTTGCCGCTGTCCCCGAGGCGGGAGAAGGTCTTGTCCAGCAGGCGCAGGACGCTCTGATCGACATCCTTCAGGGAATCGAGGCTCTGGTCGCTGCTCGCCAGGATCTCCGCCACCGCCTGCTCCAGCCCCCGGCCCGCCAGGGTCGAGAGCAGATCGTCCTGGGCCTTGCCCTGCCGCCAGTTGGCGATGAGCCCGGCCAGCTCATCGGCGCCCACATAGAAGGCGGGGCCGCGCTGCTCACCGCGCTGGTGATGGACATCTTCCCGGGCGAGGCGGTGCAGATCCGCCAGCACATCCACGTAGCGGTGTTCCCGATCCTGCAGGCGTTCGCTGCCAAAGCCGCCGGCGGCGGGGCGCGAGGGCGCGGCGCCGGGGGACGGACGGGGGGGCTCGGCGCCGCGGGCATCCATGGGTGAGTGCGGTGCATCGCGGCTGTCCGCGGCCCCGGCCTGGCGCGGACCCCGTACCTCCGTCGGCGACGATGGGGAGGCAACGGGCTCCGGCTCCGCCACCTTGGCCGCGGCCGGATCGGCCTTCTTGATGGGCGGCCGGCGCTTTTCCAGGTCGGCGAGGACATCGTTGTCCCGCAGCAGGGTGTTGCCCTGGCGCACCAGGGCGGGCCAATCCTTGAACACCACCGCGTCGAAGATGCGCAGGATCACCAGCTTCGGCTCGAAGTCGAGCTTGAGGCGGGCCACCTGGCGGGCAAAATCCTCGCACAGGAACTCGGGCACGAAGGGGTTGGCGTGCTCGGAGACGGTGTGCCCGGCGACAAAACTGAGGCGGCTGGTGAGCCAGTCCATCTCCGGGTAGGCGCGCTCGATGACCCTCGAAACCATGGTGTCGAGGGTGATCATCTCCTCCAGCACCTCGTTGTCCACCAGCTGCAGGGAGAGGTCGTCGTCCGGCGACAGGGCGGCGTCCCCCCGGCTCGCCACCGCGCCACCGAGCTGGCGAAACACCTCGTCGACGGCGCCGACGAGGCCCGCGCCCAGCTCGCCGCGGTGCTGGCGGAGGCTGCGCATGGCGTCGAAGAAGTGGGTCTGCTCACGCTGGGAGTGGGCCTTGTCGGCGATGTCGAACAGCTGCTCGTCGATGTCCTTGAACAGTTTGTCCAGGCGCTCGTCCAGGTACTGCCGCACCAGCGCCTTGAGCTGGCCGAGCAGCAGGAAGGCCTGGCCTTCGCGGCCAGTCCCGGCTTGCTTGTCGTGGTCATCCCTGCCCGTCACCAGCGGTTCTCCCCTGTCGCTGGCGTCGCCCCGCGGGGGCTAACGCGATGTTCTCTCATTGTTGGTTCCGGGCATTCTTGGTTCCGGGCGATCTTGGTTCCGGAATTGAGGGTTCGCTACCCTTGTCATGTTCTGATTATAGATGCTTGCAACAACCGTACCGCCCAGACGGTAACTAACGGACTGATTGTTTTCAATAAATCGTCCCCTGTCAATTGAAGTTTATAACCCGGGATTGTGACAGTTGGGGCTTCGCACCCCGCCATTGCTATAATCCCGGGCCCCAAAACAGCCAATCCCGGAGTCAATCCATGCACCAGGCCCTTCTGACGGACCTCGCGGAGCGGGTCGCCCTGGCCCTCGCCGAGGATATCGGCGGCGGCGACATCACCGCCCAATTGATCCCCGAGACCGCCGCCGCCGAGGCCAGCATCCTCACCCGGGAGAGCGCCGTGCTGTGCGGCCGGCCCTGGGTCGACGAGGTGTTCCGCCAGCTCGACCCCGACGCGACCGTCACCTGGCTGGCGGAGGAAGGCAGTGACATCGCCCCCGACCAGGTGGTGTGCCGCATCGCCGGCAATGCCCGGGCCCTGCTCACCGGGGAACGCACCGCCATCAACTTTCTCCAGACACTCTCCGGCACCGCCACCATTGCCCGCCACTACGCCGCCAAAGTGGCGGGCACCGGCATCCGCGTGCTCGACACCCGCAAGACCATCCCCGGCCTGCGCCTGGCCCAGAAGTACGCGGTGGCGGTGGGCGGTTGCCACAACCATCGCATCGGCCTGTACGACGCCTTCCTCATTAAGGAAAACCACATCGCCGCCTGCGGCGGCATCGGCGCCGCCGTGGCCCGGGCCCGCCAGATCGCCCCCGGCAAGCCGGTGGAAGTGGAGGTCGAGAACCTCGATGAGTACCGCCAGGCGCTGGCGGCCGGGGCCGACATCATCATGCTGGATAACTTCGAACTTGCGGACATCCACACCGCCATCGCCCTCAAGAACGAGCCGGTGAAGCTGGAGATCTCCGGCAACCTGGACGACGCCAATATCGCCCGGGTGGCGCTCCCCGGCATCGACTATCTATCCTCCGGCAGCCTCACCAAGCACTGCCGGGCCATCGATTACTCGATGCGACTGAAGACCCTCTAGGGGAGGATGTCGTCGAGGGCCTCGAGCAGCCGCTGCTGCTGCTCGGCGGTGCCCACGGTGATGCGCAGGAAGGGATCGATGCGGGGGCGGTTGAAGTGGCGCACCACCACCCCCCGCTCCCGCAGCTTTGCCGCCAGCTCCGCCCCCCCTAGGCGCCCGTGGCGGGCGAAGAGAAAATTCGCACAGGACGGCAGCACCGCAAAACCCCGATCTTCGAGGCCGCTGCGCAACTGCTCGCGGTTGGCGATCACCCCGCGGCGGCTGTTCTGGAAGTACGTCTCATCGGCGAAGGAGGCCACGGCACCGGCAATGGCCAGCTGGTCCAGGGGATAGGAATTGAAACTGTTCTTGACCCGCTCCAAACCCTCGATCAGATCCCGCTGCCCGATCGCGAAGCCGACCCGCAGGCCCGCCAGGGAACGGGACTTGGAGAGGGTCTGCACCACCAGCAGGTTCGGGTGGCGGGCCACCAGGGGGATGGCCGTCTCCGCCCCGAAGTCCACATAGGCCTCGTCCACCACCACCAGCGAGTCGGGGTTGGCGGCCACCAGGGCCTCCACCTGTTCGAGGGGCAGGGCGACACCGGTGGGGGCGTTGGGGTTGGGGAAGATGATGCCGCCGTTGGGGCGCTGGTAGTCTTCCACCCGCAGGCTGAAATCCCCGGCGAGGGACACCGTCTCGAAGGGGATGCCGTAGAGGCCGCAGTACACCGGGTAGAAGCTGTAGGTGACGTCGGGAAAAAGGATCGTCCCCTTGCCGGAAAAGAACGCCTGGAAGAGGTGGGCGAGCACTTCATCGGAGCCGTTGCCGACGAACACCTGATCCCGCGCCACCCCGTGATAGGCGGCGATGGCGGCCTTGAGGCTGTCGGCGTCCGGCGGCGGGTAGAGCCGCAGGTTGTCGCCGGTGGCGGCGCGGATCGCCTCCAGCACCCTGGGGGAGGGCCCGAACGGGTTCTCGTTGGTGTTGAGCTTCACCAGATTGGCGATCTTCGGCTGCTCCCCCGGCACATAGGGGTCGAGCCCGGTCACCAGGTCGCTCCAGTAGCGGCTCGCCATCAGTCGGCCTCCCCGGGGATGCGGTAGCGGGCGGAACGGGCGTGGGCCTCCAGGGATTCCCCCCGGGCCAGGACATCGGCAATGCGCCCGAGGCTGGCGGCGCCCGCCGGGGAGCAATGGATCAGCGACGAGCGCTTCTGGAAGTCGTAGACCCCGAGGGGCGAGGAGAACCGCGCCGTGGCGGAGGTGGGCAGCACATGGTTGGGGCCGGCGCAGTAGTCGCCGATGGCCTCGGCGGTGTGGCGGCCCATGAAGATGGCACCGGCGTGGCGGATGCGGGGCAGCAGGGCCTCCGGGTCGGCCACCGACAATTCCAGGTGTTCCGGGGCGATGCGGTTGATGAGGTCCACCGCCTCGTCGAGATCCCGCACCTGCACCAGCGCGCCCCGATTGGCCAGGGAGGTGGCGATGATGTCGCGGCGCGCCATGGCGGGCAACAGCCGCGCCATGCTGGCGGCCACCCGGTCGAGGTAGGCGGCGTCGGGACAGAGCAGGATGGACTGGGCGTCCTCGTCGTGCTCCGCCTGGGAGAACAGGTCCATGGCGATCCAGTCCGGGTCGGTCTGGCCATCGCACACCACGAGGATCTCCGAGGGGCCAGCCACCATGTCGAGGCCCACCTGGCCGAACACCGCGCGCTTGGCGGTGGCCACGTAGATATTGCCGGGGCCGACGATCTTGTCCACCCGGGGCACGGTCTGCGTGCCGTAGGCGAGGGCCGCCACCGCCTGGGCGCCCCCCAGGGTGAATACCCGGTCGACGCCAGCGATGGCCGCCGCTGCCAGCACCAGGGGGTTCAGCTCCCCGTCCGGGGCCGGCACCACCATGACCACTTCCCCCACCCCCGCCACCTTGGCGGGCAGGGTGTTCATCAGCACCGACGAAGGGTAGCTGGCCTTGCCACCGGGCACATAGACACCCACCCGGTCGAGGGGCCTGATCTGCTGGCCGAGGCGGGTGCCGTCGGCCTCGACGAAGTCCCAGGACTCTTGCTTCTGGTGCTGGTGGTAGGCGCGGATGCGGGCGGCGGCCGCCTCCAGGGCCGCACGGGCCTCGGGGGCGATGGCGGCGAGGGCCTCGTCGAGCCCGGCGCGGGGAATCTCCAGTTCGCCAGCGGTGTGAAGCCGGCGGCGGTCGAAGCGGTTGGTGAATTCCACCAGGGCGGCGTCGCCCCGGGCGCGCACGGCGGCGATGATGTCGGCGACGGTGGCGGCAACATCGGCGCTGGAGACGCCCTCCCAGGCCAGCAGGGCATCGAGGCGGCTGTGGAAGTCCCCTTGGGCGGTGGACAGGCGGGCAATGGCAACCACGGGCTACCCTCCGTTCCGCTGGGCCACGGCGCCGGCCAGCTGGTCGAGCAGGGGCTGGATGGCGCCGTGCTTGGTCTTCATGGCCACCCGGTTGACGATCAGCCTTGAGCTGATATCGGCGATGGTCTCGCGGGCTTCGAGGCCGTTGGCCCTGAGGGTATTGCCGGTGTCGACGATGTCGACGATCTCGTCGGCGAGGGCCATGATGGGGGCCAGCTCCATGGCCCCGTAGAGCTTGATGATGTCCGCCTGGCGGCCCTGCTCGGCGTAGTAGCGCCGCGCCACGTTGACGTACTTGGTGGCCACCCGGATGCGCCCGGCCCGGGGCGGCACCCCCGCCTCGCCGGCGGTCATCAGCTTGCAGCGGGCGATGCCGAGGTCGAGGGGGGCGTAGAAACCCTCGCCGCCGTGCTCCATCAGGGTGTCCTTGCCGGACACGCCGATGTCGGCGGCGCCGTACTGGACATAGGTGGGCACGTCGGAACCCCGCAGGATCAGCAACCGCACCCCCGGCTGGCTGGTGGCGAACACCAGCTTGCGGCTGGCGTCGATGTCCTCCACCGGGGCGATGCCGGCACTGGCCAGCAGGGGCAGGGTTTCCTTGAGAATACGGCCCTTGGTCAGGGCAATGGTCAGTTCGCTCATCAGGCTATCCGCCGGATATCGGCCCCCAGCTGTTGGAGTTTTTCCTCGATGCACTCATAGCCGCGATCGATGTGGTAGATGCGGTCCACCAGGGTTTCCCCCTCCGCCACGAGGCCGGCGATCACCAGGCTCGCCGAGGCCCGCAGGTCCGACGCCATCACCGGCGCGCCCTTGAGCTTCTCCACCCCGGTGATGATGGCGGTGTTGCCCTCCAGGGTGATCTTGGCGCCCATGCGGTTCAGTTCGTGGGTCTGGATCAGGCGGTTCTCGAAGATGGTCTCGGTGACCGCGCCGGTGCCCTCCGCCACCGCGTTGACGGTGGTGAGCTGGGCCTGCATGTCGGTGGGAAAGGCCGGGTAAGGCGCGGTGCGCAGGTTGACCGCCTTCGGCCGCCTGCCGTGCATGTCGAGGCTGATCCAGTCCTTGCCGGTGCTGATGTCGGCACCCGCCTCCCGGAGCTTCAGGAGCACGGCCTCCAGGGTGTGGGGGTCGATATCCTTGAGCAGCACCCGGCCCCGGGTGGCGGCGGCCGCCGCCAGGTAGGTGCCCGCCTCGATGCGGTCGGGCATCACCCGGTAGTGGCCGCCGTGGAGGGCCTCGACGCCGTGGATGGTGAGGGTGTCGCTGCCCGCCCCTTCCACCCGGCCGCCCAGGGTGTTGATGAAGTTGGCGAGGTCGACGATCTCCGGCTCCCGGGCGGCGTTCTCGATCACCGTGGTGCCCCGGGCGAGGGCCGCCGCCATCATCAGATTCTCGGTGCCGCCGACGGTGACGATGTCCATGAACATGTGGGCGCCCCGAAGGCCGCCCTCCGGCGCCCGGGCACGGATGTAGCCGGCGTCGATCTCGATGCTGGCGCCCATCATTTCCAGGCCCCGCAGGTGCAGGTCCACCGGGCGGCTGCCGATGGCGCAGCCCCCGGGGAACGACACATGGGCCTCGCCGAAGCGCGCCAAGAGCGGCCCCAGCACCAGGATGGAGGCGCGCATGGTCTTCACCAGGTCGTAGGGCGCCACCAGGCTGGTGATGTTGGCGGCGTCGACGTCGATGTGCATTTTCTCGTCGAGCACCAGCTCCACCCCGAGGCAGCCGAGCAGCTCGAACATGGTGGTGATGTCGTGCAGGTGGGGCACGTTCGACAGGGTGACCACCTTGTCGGTGAGCAGGGTCGCGGCGAGGATCGGCAGCGCCGAGTTCTTGGCGCCGGAAATGCGGACTTGCCCCGCGAGGGGTTTGCCGCCGCGGATCAGCAGTTTGTCCATGTCAGGCCCCGCGCTTGTGCCGGAATCGGCTGGAGGTATGGCGAAGGGGCGTCATCACTGATCACGCACGGCGAATTCGGCGGGGGTGAGCAGGGAGCGCTCCATGTTGACCGCGTGCAGGCGGCCCGAGGCGATGTGCTCGTTGAGGATGCCGTAGATCATCTGCTGGCGCTTGATGGTGCGCAGCCCGGCGAACACCTCGCCGACGATCAGCAGGTCGAAATGCCGGCCATCGCCCTGCACCCGGATCTCGCAGTCCGGCAGCGCCGCCTGGAGGATGGCTTCGATTTCCGTTGTTTCCATGGTGATTCCCGTGGTAGTCGATCAGGTTTCGGTGGTGGTCCAGGTGGTGATGACCTTGTCGATGTCGCCATTGTGACGGGCGAAGGCCTGGGCAAACTGGTTGCGGAAGGTGGTGCCGAGGTTGATGCCGTTGATGATCACGTTGACCACCTTCCACTCGCCCTTGCGGTTCTGGCCCATGCTGTAGAGCAGCGGGTACTTGGCGTCGGCGCCCTGGATCTCCTGCACCACGGTCACCTTGCGCTGGCCGTCGAGGGGCTCACGGGGGGGCAGCACCACGATCTTCTGGTCGCTGTAGTTGAGCAGCCCCCTGCCGTAGGTCTCCACCAGCCCGCGGGTGAAGGCCTCGCGAAACCTCGCCTGCTGCTCGGCTGTCGCCGCGGCGCGGTGCTTGCCCATCACGTTCAGGGCGATCCAGTGGAAATCCACCACCGGCTCGAGGGTGGCGGACAGCTCGTCGAAGAAGCGGCCCATCATGGCGTTCTTCTCGCTCTCGCTGGCGGCGCCGGCGAGGGCCTTGCGGTAGCGGGCGATATCGTCCAGCAGGCGATCGGTGACGTCCTGCACCAGGGCGTGGGGCGCGGGCGCCGCCCCCACATTGGCCATGGCAGGGGCGCAAATGAGCAGCAGCGAGGCGATCAGGGCGGTGATGAATGCCGGTACTTTCATGGGAATGTCCTCGTCTTCGTTCGAAACCCTGGCTATGACAACGGCCCGCGCCGCGAAGTGCCCGGGGCCCCGGGCGGGCCCCACGGGAGCAGGGAAACCCTGGCACGCAGGGCCGCGCACTATACCATTCCCGCCCCCCGCCAAGGAACAACCGGGGCGCCGCGGAGACGGTATAACGGTTCCCTTGGCACGGGCCAGGGTTATAATCCCGGCCCAGAGCCAGGGAACCACCATGACCGACCCCCATTTCATCGTCTCCGCGCGGCGCACCGTGCAACTGGAAGCCGAGGCCGTGCAGAGCCTCGCCGCACGCATTGGGGACGGATTCGTGCGCGCCTGCCAACTGATCCTGGCCTGCCAGGGGCGCACCATCGTCACCGGCATGGGCAAGTCCGGGCACGTTGGCCGCAAGATCGCCGCCACCCTGGCAAGCACCGGCTCCCCGGCGTTCTTCGTCCACCCCGGGGAGGCGAGCCACGGCGATCTGGGCATGATCACCGCCAGCGACGTGGTGATCGCCATTTCCAGCTCTGGCTCCACCGCCGAGGTGGTGACCCTGCTGCCCCTCATCAAGCGGCTCGGCATCCCCCTCATCAGCATGACCGGCAACCCCGCCTCGCCCCTCGCCAAGGCCGCAGACGCCCTGATCGACATCAGCGTCACCAAGGAGGCCTGCCCCCTCGACCTCGCCCCCACCACCAGCACCACCGTGACCCTGGTGATGGGGGACGCCCTCGCCATCGCCCTGCTGGAGGCGCGGGGCTTCACCGCCGAGGACTTCGCCTTCTCCCACCCGGGGGGCGCCCTCGGTCGCAAGCTGCTGTTGCGGGTCGCGGACATCATGCACGGCGGCCACCAGGTGCCCCGGGTAGCCGAGGACTCCCTGCTGCGCCACGCCCTGCTGGAGATGACCGAGAAGGGCTTCGGCATGACCACCGTGGTCTCTGACCGGGATGAACTGCTCGGCGTCTTCACCGATGGCGACCTGCGCCGCGCGGTGGACCAGGGGGTCGACATCAACACCGTGGCGGTGGGCGCGGTGATGACCCGCAACTGCAAGACGGTGGCCGCCGACAGCCTCGCCGCCGAGGCCCTGCGCATCATGGAGACCCGCAAGATCACCGCCCTGGTGGTGGAGGACGACAGCCGCCACCCCATCGGCGTGATCCACATGCACGACATCCTTCGTGCCGGCATCATCTGAGGAGCCCCGGTGAATCCCCAAGACGCCGCCCGCCAGATCCGCCTGCTGCTGCTCGATGTCGACGGCGTGCTCACCGACGGCCGCCTCTACTACGGCAACAACGGCGAAGAGCTGAAGGCCTTCCACATCCAGGACGGCCTCGGCATCAAGCTGCTCCAGCGCAACGGCGTGCGGGTGGGCATCATCACCGGGCGCCGCTCCGCCCTGCTCGCCCGCCGCGCGGCGGAACTCGGCATCGATCGGGTGGTCCAGGGCCGCGAGGACAAATCCCGGGCGCTGGACGAGTGGCTGGCGGCCGATCCCCTCCCCCTCCACCAGATCGCCTTCATGGGCGACGACCTGCCGGATCTGCCGGTGATGGCGCGGGTGGGCCTCGCCCTCACGGTGGCCGATTGCGCCAGCACGGTGGCGGAGCGCGCCCACTGGCAGGCCCGCCGGGGGGGTGGCCGGGGCGCGGTGCGGGAGGCCGCGGAGTTCATTCTCAAGGCCCAGGGCCTGTTCGACGGGGCCATCGAGGACTACCGCTAGATGAAGAACCTGGTGATGCTGTTTGCCCTGATCGCCCTGTCGGCGGTGTTCCTGCTGTTCTGGGACTCGCCCCCGGAGTTCTTCTTCGGCACCGGCAGGACCCAGGTCGAGGCGCTGCCCACCGCCGACAGCTACATGCACAATCCGGTCACCACCCAGTACAACGCCGACGGGGTCGAGACCTACACCCTCGGCGCCCGCACCGGGCTCTACTACAATCGGGACGACCGCTTCGAGGTGGAGGCGCCGCACCTCACCGCGCGGCGCGACGCCAGCGACGACACCCCCTGGCAACTGCGCGCCCGGGAAGCCCACACCCTAGACGGCGGGCAGCAGGTGGTCTTGTCCGGCGAGGTCCACGCCTGGAACGATGGCCCCCGGGGCAAGAGCACCTTCGACACCGAGGAACTGCGCTTCAACCCCGACGACAACAGCGCCGAAACCGACCGCAAGGTCACCATCCACTACCCCGGCGGCTACAGCACCGGGGTGGGCATGCGGGCGGACTTCGGCGCCGAAACCTACCAACTTCTCAACCAGGTACAGGGCAGGCACCATGGCCGTTAAAGGAACACTCACCGCGATGCTGCTCGCCATGGCGCTTGCCGGCAGCGCGGCCATGGCCCTGCCCGACGATCGCCACCAGGCCATCGAAATCCAGTCCCGCAGCGCCATTCGCGAGGAAAAGCGCGGTCTCACCGTCTACGAGGGCAATGTCACCATCCGCCAGGGCAGCATTCTGATCCGCGCCGACAAGGTCACCGTGATGAGCACCGGCAACCAGGTCAGCCGCATCGTCTGCACCGGCACCCCGGCCCACTACCAGCAGCAGCCCAAGCCCGGGGACAAGCCGGTGATCGCCCGCGCCAACACCATCGAATACCTGCTCGACCAGGACATCATCCAGTTGATCGCCAACGCCAGCCTCGAGCAGGCCGGCGCCACCCTCACCGGCGAGCGCATCGACTACGACCTCAAGCAGGAAATCATCAAGGCCCGGGGCGACACCAGCGGCAACCAGCGCATCCGCATGGTGATTCCCCCCAGCCAGCAGAAGGAAGCCAGCGAATGACCCTGCTGCGCGTCGAACACCTGGCCAAGCGCTACAAGAAGCGCCAGGTCATCGCCGATGTCTCCCTCCACGTCTCCAGCGGCCAGATCGTCGGCCTGCTCGGCCCCAACGGCGCCGGCAAGACCACCTGCTTCTACATGATCGTCGGCCTCGTCGGCCAGGACCATGGGCGCATCTTCATCGACGACCGCGAGCTCACCGACTTGCCCATGCACGGCCGCGCCCGCGCCGGCATCGGCTACCTGCCCCAGGAGCCGTCGGTGTTCCGCAAGCTCAGCGTCGAGGACAACATCCTCGCCATCCTCCAGACCCGCAAGGATCTGAGCCCCCCGGGGCGCCGCGAACGCCTCGAGGCCCTGCTCCACGAGTTCCACATCGACCACATCCGCAAGTCCCTGGGGATGAGCCTGTCGGGGGGCGAGCGGCGCCGGGTGGAGATCGCCCGGGCACTGGCCACGGAACCGGCCTTCATCCTCCTCGACGAACCCTTCGCGGGGGTCGACCCGATCTCCGTCAACGATATCAAGATGATCGTCCGCCACCTGCGGGACAAGGGCATCGGCGTGCTGATCACCGACCACAACGTGCGCGAGACCCTCGACATCTGCGAGCGGGCCTATATCGTCGGCGAAGGCCGGGTGATCGCCGAGGGCAGCGCCCAGCAGGTACTGGCCGATCCCAAGGTGCGGGAAATCTACCTTGGCGAGCATTTTTCGCTGTAGGGGATATGGGTCTGACGCCTGACGTCTGACGTCTGACGTCTGACGTCTGACGTCTGACGCCATGGAGGCTACCCTGGGCGATGGGTCCGCCCATCACCCAACCTCGGTCGGCACATCTTTTGCTAGGCGGATTGCCTGAAGCGCTGCGCGGGGCTACACTCATGGGCAACAGACCCCTTTTTCCGCAGCCACTGAATGAGACAATCCCTGCAGTTAAAAATCGGCCAGCAGCTGACGATGACACCCCAGCTGCAACAGGCGATCCGGTTATTGCAGCTCTCCTCCCTCGACCTGCACCAGGAAATCCAGCAAGCCCTCTACTCCAACCCCCTGCTCGAACTGACCGATGAGTACGACAACGGCGAGGCCGATGCCGGCGCCGAGCACGAGCAGCTGGCGGAGGATCCCCTCACCGCCGACCGGGACTGGGACGACGCCCCCATCCCCGAGGAGCTCCCGGTGGACGCCAAGTGGGAGGACATCTACCCCACCGCCCCGGCGCCGGGACAGTCCCAGCAGGGCGGGGAGTCCCGGGATTTCGAGAGCTTCCACAGCGTCACCGACTCCCTGCGGGATCACCTCCACTGGCAGCTCAACCTCACCCCCATGTCGGCCATCGACAACCTCATCGCCACCGCCATCATCGACGCGGTCACTGATGACGGCCTGCTCGGCACCCCCATCGCCGAGATCCACGAATCCTTCATCGAGGACGGCGTCGAATTCGACGAGGTCCTGGCGGTGCTGCACCGCGTCCAGCAGTTCGACCCCCCGGGCATCGCCGCCGCCGACCTGCGGGAGTGCCTGCTCATTCAGCTGCGCCAGTTCAGCCCCGACACTCCCCACCTCCAGGACGCCATCCACTTGGTGGACAATCACCTCGCCCTGGTGGCGGAGCGGGACTTCAACCAGCTGCGCCGCAGGACCGCCATGGACACCGAGGCCCTCACCGCCGCCATCCGCCTGATCCAGAGCCTCTCGCCCCGGCCCGGGGAGCACATCGGCGGCGGCGAGGTGGAATACGTGGTGCCCGATGTGCGGGTGCGCAAGGTCAACGGCAGCTGGCAGGTGAGCCTCAACGGCGACATCACCCCGCGCATCTGCATCAACCAGCAGTACGCCGACCTGGTGCGCCGCGCCGACAACAGCGACGACAACACCTTCCTGCGCAACCAGCTGCAGGAGGCCCGCTGGTTCCTGCGCAGCCTCGAAAGCCGCAACGAGACCCTGCTGCGGGTCTCCAGCTGCATCGTCGAGATGCAGCGCGGCTTCCTCGAAAAGGGCCCCGAGGCGATGCGTCCCATGGTGCTCGCCGACGTGGCGGAACAGCTCGGCCTGCACGAATCCACCATCTCCCGGGTCACCACCCAGAAGTACATCGACACCCCCCAGGGGGTGTTCGAGCTCAAGTATTTCTTCTCCAGCCACGTGGGCACCAGCAGCGGCGGGGAGTGTTCATCCACCGCCATTCGTGCCATGCTGAAAAAAATGATCAGCGCGGAGAATCCCGCCAAACCCCTGAGCGACAACAAGCTCGCCGCCATGTTCGACGAGCAGGGCATCCAGGTGGCGCGGCGCACCGTGGCCAAGTACCGCGAGGCCATGGGCATCCCCACCTCCAGCGAACGCAAGCGTTTCAAACAGGGCAGCTGCTGACAGCGCGCCCGCACAACCCAAGTAGCCAGTAAGGAGATTGCCATGCAACTGAACATCAGCGGACACCACCTCGACATCACCGATGCGATCCGCGACTACGTCACCAGCAAGCTGGCCCGCCTCGAACGCCACCACGACCGCATCACCAGCACCAGCGTCATCCTGTCCGTTGACAAACTCATCCAGAAGGCCGAGGCCACCGTGCACGTCAGCGGCGGCGAATTCTTCGCCGACTCCGAGCACGAGGACCTCTACGCCGCCATCGACATGCTGGCCGACAAGCTCGACCGGCAACTGATCAAGCACAAGGAAAAACAGCGGGGTCATTGAGTCCATCCATGAAAATCGCCGACCTACTCACCCCCGAGCACACCTACTGCAACATCGACGGGGTGAGCAAAAAGCGGGTGCTGGAAAACCTCTCCCTGTTTCTCAATGACGAGGGGGACTTCTCCGGCACCGACGCCGACGCCATCTACCAGAAGCTCCTCGAACGGGAGCGCCTCGGCAGCACCGGGATCGGCTCGGGCGTCGCCGTTCCCCACTGCCGGGTGCCCGGCTGCACCCAGATCACCGGGGTGCTGCTCAAGCTCAACGACCAGGTGGATTTCGACGCCATCGACGGCAAGCCGGTGGATCTGGTGTTCGCACTGATGGTGCCCCAGGAGCACAGCGACGATCACCTCAAGGCCCTCGCCGCCATCGCCGAACTGATGCAGAGCGAGGAGGTGCGCCGCCGCCTCAGGGGCGCCACCAGCAACCGCCACCTGTTCGACCTCGCCACCGGCCAGGACGGCTGATGAGCGGCGCCGCTCCGCTGATGCGCCTGGTGGTGATCAGTGGCCGCTCCGGTTCCGGCAAGAGCACCGCGCTGCACATCCTCGAGGACCTCGGTTTCACCTGCATCGACAACCTCCCGGCGGGGCTGTTGCCGGGGCTGTTCGCGGAGATCGCCAACGGCCCCGGGCACGCTCCCACCCACATCGCGGTGGGCATCGACGCCCGCAACCTGATGGGCAACCTGGACGAGCTGGCGCAGATCCTCGAAAGGCTCCGGGACAGCGGTGTGCGCTGCGAAGTGGTGTTCCTCGACGCCCGCACCCCGATCCTCATCCGCCGCTACAGCGAGACCCGGCGCAAGCATCCCCTGAGCTCCCTCAAGATCGACCTGAAGCAGGCCCTGGCCCTGGAGCGGGAGATCCTCGAGCCGGTGGCGGCCATCGCCGATCGCCAGATCGACACCAGCAACATGACCCTCCACCAGCTGCGGGACCTGGTCAAGAAGCAGATCGTGCCGGGCAGCGAGGGGGACATGGCGATCCTCTTCAACTCCTTCGGCTTCAAGCACGGCGTGCCCCTCGATGCCGATTTCGTCTTCGACGTGCGCAACCTGCCCAATCCCTACTGGAAGCCGGAGCTGCGCAACCTCACCGGCCGCGACCCGGCGGTGGTGGCCTTTCTCGAGTCCCAGACCGACGTGGCGGCCATGCTCGCCGACCTGATCGGATTCTTTTCCCGCTGGCTGCCGAAACTCGTCGCCAGCAACCGCAGTTACCTCACCATCGCCATCGGCTGCACCGGCGGCCAGCACCGCTCGGTGTACATTGCACGGCGCCTGTACGAGTATTTCCAGGCCCAATACCCCAACGTCCAGATTCAGCATCGCGAGCTGGAAGACGAACAGACCACCCACCCCTGACCCCACGGAAAAGGCCTTCACCCCGCGATGATCGAAACGCAACTGACCATCATCAACAAACTCGGGCTCCACGCCCGGGCCGCCGCCAAGCTCGCCGCCACCGCCGGGGGCTTTCGCTGCAATGTCCGCACCGGCAAGGATGCCAGGCTGGTGGACGCCAAGAGTGTCATGTCGCTGATGTTGCTGGCGGCGAGCCAGGGCACCGTGCTCAACTTCCAGTTCGACGGGGACGACGAACAGGACGCCCACGCCGCCGTCAGCCGCCTGCTCGCCGATGCCTTCGGGGAAGAACAATAACCACGGGTAGCACCGCCCCCGCCCTGCCGATACACTAGCCGCCTTCGCGCATCCCCACCCCGAGGGAGACATCCGGTGGCAACCAAACCGAGCCAGCTGGCCCTTCTGGCCAGGATCGACCAGATCATCGACCCGGCGGACCTCAACCGCCTGGCCCACATGCTCAACAACCTGGCGATCCCGGACATCGCCCACCATATCGAATCCGCGCCGCCCCGCGCCCGGCGCATTCTGTGGGAGCTGCTCGATGAGGAATTCGAGGGGGAGGTACTGGGGGAACTGAGCGAACAGGTGCGCCAGGAGTTCCTCGAGGGCATGGACAGCGCCGAGGTGGCCTCGCTGTTCGAGGGCATGGACCTCGACGACATCGCCGACATCATCCAGCAGTTGCCGGACCAGGTGATTCCCGAGGTGCTCCAGGCCATGGACGCCCAGGATCGCCAGCGGGTGGAGCAGGTGCTTACCTTCGCCGAGGACACCGCCGGCGGCCTGATGAACACCGACACCATCACGGTGCGCCCCGACCTCACCATGGACGTTGTGCTGCGCTACCTGCGCCGCCACGAGGAGATCCCCGAGGTCACCGACAACCTCTTCGTGGTCAACCGCAACGACACCTTCCTCGGCATCCTGCCGATCCGCAAGCTGCTCACCAGCAGCCTCAACATCACCGTGCGGGAGGTGATGGTCACCGATGTGGAAGCCATTCCCGCCACCCTGCCGGATTCCGAGGTGGCCCACCTGTTCGAGCGCCACGACTGGGTATCGGCGCCGGTGGTGGACGAGCGCGGCAAGCTGGTGGGGCGGATCACCATCGACGACGTGGTGGACGTGATCATCGAGGACGCCGACCACTCGCTGCTCGGCCTCGCGGGCCTCAGCGACGAGGAGGAAACCTTCAGCTCGGTGCGCCGCTCCGCCCCCGCCCGGGCCCTGTGGCTGTGCATCAACCTGGTGTCCTGCCTGGTGGCGGCGTCGGTGGTCAACCTCTTCGCCGACACCATCGACAAGGTGGTGGCCCTCGCCGTACTGATGCCCATCGTCGCCAACATGGGCGGTGTCGCCGGCCACCAGACCCTCACCGTGGTGGTGCGCGGCATGGCCCTCGGCCAGGTCAGCCGCAGCAACCTGCGCTGGCTGTTCACCAAGGAATTCACCGTGGGCTGCCTCAACGGCATGCTGTGGGCGCTGGTGATGGGGGCGGTCGCCTCCCTGTGGTTCCACGACCACCTGATCGGCCTCATCATCGCCGCCGCCATGGCCATCAACCTGGTGATCGCCGCCGCCGCGGGCGCGCTGCTGCCGGTAATCCTCAAGGCCATGCGCATCGACCCGGCCCTGGCCGGCAGCATGGCCCTCACCACCGTCACCGATGTGATGGGATTCTTCTCCTTCCTCGGCCTCGCCACGGTGTTCTATGCCTGACCACGACTTCGACGATCTCCCCGACAACGGCGACGAGCCGCTGAGCAAATCCGCCCTGAAACGGGAGATGACAGCGCTCCAGAAACTCGGCCAGACCCTCATCGCCATGCCCGACAGCCAGCTCGCCCAGGTACCCTTGAGCGAGGAGCTGCTCGACGCCATCCACCTCTACCGGCGCCTCAGCCAGCGGGAGGCGCGGCGTCGGCTGCTGCAGTTCATCGGCAAGCAGATGCGCCGCGAGGACAGCGACGGCATCGCCGCCGCCCTCGCCCGCTTCGAGCAGCAGAACCAGCAATTTCGCCAGCGCTTCCACCGCCTCGAAACCCTGCGGGACGACCTCATCCGCGACGGCGACCGGGCGCTGGCGCCCCTGCTCGACGAGCACCCCGCCCTCGATCGCCAGTGGCTGCGCCAGATCATCCGCCTGGCCCAGCAGGAAGCGCGCAGGGAAAAGCCGCCGGCGGCGGCGCGCAAGCTGTTTCGATATCTGCGGGAGCATCTGGTGGATGACGAGAGCGCCGCGGAAAACGACGATACCACCACAGTGGATGACGAAAGCGACGACTGAGAGGCTGCCGCCTCAACGCGGGTCCAGGCCCCTCAACCGCCCTTGGGTCCACCCTTGTCGACCGCGGGTTTGCCCCGGGTTTTACGCGCGGAGGCGGGCTTTGCCCCCGCCCGCCTCGAGCCGGCGACATCGCCCCTGTCCCCCGGTGCCGGTGCCGGCTCATCCACCCGCCGGCCCTTCCCGCCCTTGCCGGCAAACGGCTTCAGCAGCTGCTGATACTGCTGGGTGAGGGTATCGATCAGCTGATCCGGGCTCGGCACCGGCAGCGGCAACTTGCCCGTCGACAGACCCCGCAGATGCTGGCGGAGATTGTCCTGCTGGGCGAGAAAGCCCACCACCTGGCGCTCCAGGAAGGGGCCGAGCAAACCCACCAGCTTGTCGCCGTAGAAGCGGATCAACTCCTCCAGCACCCGGTTGGTGAGCAGCGACTGGTGTCCCTCCGCCTCCATCTCGGCGATCACCTGCAGCAGCACCGCGCGGGTGATGTCGTCGCCGCTCCTCGAATCCACCACCTGGAACGGCTTGCGCTCCATCACCATGCGGCGCACGTCGGCAAGGGTGATGTAGCAACTGTTGCCGGTGTCGTAGATGCGCCGATTGGGATACTTTTTCAGAATATGCATCGCGCCTGCCCGCCTGTCTCGAAGTCGCCTTGATTATATACCCATCCCCCGCGCCCCACCGGGCCGGCCCCGCTCATTGTGCGTCGCACAATTTTTGTTGACAGGGCCGTCCCACGTGCTATGGTTCACCCTGATTGTGCAATGCACAATAACCGACGCCCCCAACGCTCCCGAGGAGAATACACATGGCACTTGGTCTGTCCCCCAGCAAGATGAAAGACATGGTCGGCAAAGCCGTATCCACCAACATCAAGATGATCGAGGCCCAGGGCCGCTACGCCGAGGGTTTCGTCAAGCGCAACACCGCCGCCCTCGTCGAAATCACCGACGCTCGCATCAGCAGCTTCCAGGAGCTGGTGAGCGCCAAGTCCTTCACCGAGGTCTACGAGAACAGCGTCAACTTCGAGAGCACCCTGCGCGACAAGCTGATGGCCCTCTACGATGACAACACCGCCGCCGCCAAGGATCTCGGCGAAGAGGTCAAGGAACTGCTCGAGGTGGACGAGATGATCGCCAAGGTCAAGGATCTGAGCGCCGACGTCGGTGCCAAGGTGAAGGATTACTCCGACAGCGCCGCGGCCAAGGCCAAGAGCTTTTCCGAGGAGGTCGGTGGCAAGGTCAAGGGCTACTCCGACAGCGCCGTTGCCACGGTGAAATCCCTGTCCGACAGCACCCTGAGCAAGGTCAAGGGCATGTCCAGCGGCCTGAAGCCCGCCCCCGCCAAACCGGCCCCCAAGGCCAAGGCCGCCACCAAAGCCAAGGCGCCGGCGCGCAAGAGCGTCGCCAAGAAGGCCCCGGTGGAGGTTGCCGCCCCCGCCCCCGAGGTGGCCGCAACCGCCTGATCCCCGATCATCCCCGACAAGGCAGCGCTTCGGCGCTGCTTTGTTGCGTCCGGGCCGTGCATTCCCGCCGGTTCGGTGCTACATATCATGACACCCATCACCCAGGAGAACCCCCATGGCCAAAGGCTTTGATCCCGGCAAGTTCCAGTCCTATTTCAAAAAGGTCGCCGACAACAACGTCAAGGCCTTCGAGGCCCAGACCCGCTACTTCGAGAGCCTGCTGCGCCGCAACGCCATGCTGATGTCCGAACTGGCCTCGTCCCGCATCAACGGCCTCAAGGAAATGACCGCCTCCAAGGACATTTCCAATGCCATCAAGAACAGCTCCGCCATCAACCACCAGACCCAGGAAAAGATGCAGCAGCTGTACGAGCAGAACCTCGCCGCCTGGGAGGAACTGCAGGCGGAACTGAAGGAACTCTACGCCGTCGACAACGCCCTCTTCGACCAGATGCAGAACGCCACCAAAAAGTTGATGGACAACGCCAAGGACAAGGTCAAAGGCATGACCGGGAAAAAGGCCGCGAAAAAAGCCGAGAAAAAGCCCGCCGCCCCCAAGCCCAAGCCCGCGGCGAAGCCCGCCGCCAAGAAGGCCCCCGCCAAAAAGCCCACCGCGGTGAAAGCCGACGCCTGATCGCGACTCGGCCATGCTCCCCCGGGGGCATGGCCAACCCCGCCCCGCGGCCGTGGTAAAGTGCGCCCTCCGCGCCAGCCACGCCACACCATGCGCCTCGACAAGTTCATCAGCAACAGCACCGACCACTCCCGCAAGGCCGTGCGCCAATTGCTGCGGGACGGACGCGTCCACGTCGACGGCATCCCCGCCGGCGATCCCGGCCAGCACATCCATCCCGGGCAGCGGGTCACCCTCGACGCCATGCCCATTGTCGCCCCCGGCGCCCGCTACTTCATGCTCCACAAGCCCGCCGGCTACGTCTGCGCCACCAAGGACAGCCAGCACCCCACGGTCCTCGACCTGCTGGACGAACCCAACAAGGAGCGCCTGCAGATCGCCGGCCGCCTCGACATCGACACCACCGGCCTGGTACTGATCACCGACGACGGCCCCTGGAACCACGCGGTCACCTCCCCTCGCCGTGAGTGCCGCAAGATCTACCGGGTGAAGACCGCCGACCCCATCCCGGAGGACGCGGCCAAACGCTTTGCCCGAGGCATGCTGCTCGACGGGGAAAGGCAGCGCACCCGCCCGGCGCGCCTCGACCTGCTCGGCTCCCACGGCGCGCTGCTCGCCATCCACGAGGGCAAGTATCACCAGGTCAAGCGGATGTTCGGCGCCCTCGGCAACCGGGTTGTGGCCCTGCACCGGGAGGCCATCGGCGACGTCGCCCTCGATCCGGCGCTGGCGGAGGGGCATTACCGACCCCTCACCCCGGGGGAGGTTGCGAGCCTCGCCGGCCGCTGAACCCCGCCGTCCCGGCCCTTTACCCCGCAGTCCCGGGGGGCGACAATGCCCGCCGCGAAGCGCCCGGCGCTGCCCGGGCGCGGGAAAGTCCGACACTGGAGCCCCCGTGATACCGACCCGACAAACCGCCCCACCGGCGCCGGAAACCCTGTCCCGCTGCCACTGGCGCCCGCTGCTGATCGCCGCCTGGTGCCTGCTGGCCAGCGGCTGCGCGGTGCTGGCGCCCTCCCCGCCCCGGGCGCAGGACGACCTCTGCGCGATCTTCCGCGAGCACCCCAAGTGGTACGACCACGCCCGGGACTCGGCCCGCAAATGGGGCACCCCCATCGCCACCCAGATGGCCTTCGTGCGCCAGGAATCCGCCTTCCGAAGCCACGCGCGCCCGGCCCGCCAGCGCCTCTTGGGGTTCATACCCTGGCGCCGTCCCTCCTCCGCCAAGGGCTACGCCCAGGCCCAGGATCCGGTGTGGGACGAGTACCAGGCCGATGCCGGCGGCCTGTTTGCGCGGCGCTCCCACATGAAGCACGCCACCGACTTCATCGGCTGGTACAATCGCCGCAGCCACCGCGCCCTCGGCATCGGCCTCGACAACACCGAGCACCTCTACCTCGCCTACCACGAAGGGCCCACCGGCTACCGGCGGGGCAACTGGCGCAACAAGCCCCGGGTCCAGCGCATCGCCCGGGATGTGGCCCTGCGGGCAGGCCACTACCAGGCCCAGCTCGCCAGCTGCGAGGCGGAATTCCGCTGCCGGCGCTTTTACCAGGTCTGGCCGTTCTGCCGCTGACTGCTACACTTCCCGCCCCGGACAGGCGCCCCCGCCACCAGCGAAAGGCCAACCATGCGCACCTTTGTTATTCGAGCCCGCGCCGCCTCCACCGACAGCCGGCAGCTGCTGGCGGCGGTGGGCGGCGACGCCCACAGTGAAATTCTCGCCCACAGCCTGATGAATGCCATCTTCGTCGCCCAGTCCCACCGGGACGACGTGGTGGTTCATCTGGTGCTGGAAAGCACCCGGGACTATTCCCGAGTCATCTCCTTCGATGCCCGCGCCATGGGCCACATCGGCGGCTTTCACGAACAGGCGCTGCTCGCCAGGATCGCCGCCGCCCTGGATGCATCCCGGGGCATGGCCAAGGAGGCCGCGCGGGCGGTGGAGCCCGGCATCGGGGTGCGCACCCTGAGCTTCGAGGGACTGGTGCGGGAGCTCGCGGTCGATCACCCCCTCTACCTGATGGACAAAAAGGGCGCCCCCATCCGCGAAAAGGCCTTTGCGGAAAACCCCTGCTTCCTGCTCACCGACCATATCCCCATGCCGAAGAACAGCATCAGCGGCCTCAAGCGACTCGGCGCCGAAGCCATCAGCCTCGGGCCGCGGATGCTGTTCGCCTCCCAGTGCGTGGTGCTGATCCATAACGAGCTGGACTGGCGGGAGGGCTAGCCGGGGCTCTCTCAGGACACCCGCGCCGCCTCGTCGATCCGGCGAAATCCGGCGGATCGGGTGGCCATGGCCAGCACCGCCGCGATCATCACCAGCGCGGCGATGGTCATCGCCCAGGGGGCGCCAATGTGCTTGGCGCCAAAGGCGAGGGGCAGGGTGCCGAGGGGCGCGAGGCCGTAGGACATCAGGGTCATGGTGGTGATGCGCCCGCGCATGTGGTCCTCGGTCATCAACTGGATGCCGGTCTGCACCAGGGTCTGGCTCAGCACCGAGCAGGCGTAGATGGCCACCATGAACAGCACCCCCGCCCAGAACCAGGGGGAGTGGCTGAACAACAGCAGGCATACCCCGAGGGCGAGGGCCGAGGCCACCATGGGCTTGACCAGACTGCCGTCCTTGGTCAGCCCCATCAGCAGCGAGCCGAGCAGGCCGCCCACCCCCATGGCCCCCATCATGATGCCGAGCCCGCTGCCGCCGTGGTCCCACACCTCGTCGACGAACACCACCAGGAGATTCTGCAGGGGCACCACGATCAGCGTCGGAATCAAGCCGAATACCATGCACAGCGCCACCGGCTTGTGGCGGTAGAGGTAGCTGAAGCCGGCGCGGATCTCGCCGAGGAAGGCCCCCTGCCCCAGGCCCGACGGCTGGCTGGGTTTGAGGCGGAACGTGCAGAACAGCGAGACCAGGTGCAGGCTGACGAGAAACAGATAGCTCGCCCCCATGCCCGCCATGTCGGCGAGGATGCCCACCACCGCCGGGCTGACCATGCGCGCCACGTTGACGCCGGCGGACATCAGCGCCGTGGCCTTGCCCAGCACCGGGCGCCCCACCGCCTCCACCACCATCGCCGTGCTCGACGGCATGATGAAGGGAAAGGCGATACTCGCCGCGAAGGCGCTGAACATCACGAAGCCGAAGGTGAGCTTGCCGGTCACCAGCAGCACCATCACCGTGCACTCCGCCACCAGAATCAGGCACTGTGCGATGATCATCAACCGCCGCCGCTCGAAGCGGTCGATCACCGCGCCAGAAAAAATCGAGGTGGCGAACATGCACCCCGCCGACACCAGATTGATGTAGGCAAGGGCCATTTCGTCCCCGGTGATCTGCCAGGCCAGCAGCGAGCGCAGCAACACCGTGGCCGAGAAGCCGATGAACATGCCGACATTGCCGGCGAACAGCCAGCGGAACTGGGGGTTGCCCAGCAACGGGCGCCAGGGGTTGGAATCAGGGGGATGGACCACGGGGAAAACTCCACAACGATGACCGGCATCGGGTTTATCGACCCCGGCGGCGGAGACAGCGCACCCTTGCCGACCCTGGGGATACCCCGGGCAATATACCCTATCCGCCCCCGTCAGGCGGTATGGCCCCCCGGCAGGCGCCGTCGCTCCGCCTCAGGCCGGCGCCCTTTCACCCTGCGCGGCGTAAAAGCGGATGCGGGACACCAGCGCGGCCCTGAGTTCCTCCAGGAGTGCACGGGAGCTGGAATCCCCCGGCTCCAGCGTACCGGCTATGACATCCACCACCGCCTCCTGCAGGCCCACGAAATAGTCGATGGGAATATTCAGGACGGCGTGATGGGGCACCGTGTCCGCCAGGGTCACATCGATCTCCAGGGGCCGCTCGAACCAGGTCATCAGGCAGTAGAGGGCCGAGTCCACCATGCCGGCCTCCAGGCGCGCCGTGTACCCGCAACCGTGTTCGACGAAGCTCTGGCGCGCGGCGGGATAACGCTGGTAATAAAGTGCCATCACCGCTGGCGTGATGTCCCCGAGGGTTTCGGCGGCGGCCTCGAGAATGGTCTCCAGGCGGGCCTGCTGGCCGGGGCTGGCAACTGACTGTTGATTGGACGACATGATCCCTCCTCGGGTTTTGGGGGATGATAGCGCGCGCCACCCGAGGTCACAGCAGTAATCGCCCGCCCCTTGATCTGCCTCAGTGATGGGCGGTCAGGGGATAAATGCCCGGGCAAAGGCCTCGAGCTCCCGGTGCAGGCGCTGCACCTCGGGAAAGGCGGGGTACAGCGTAGCGTGGGTGACCCCGAGGGACGCCAGCTCGCGGTCCCGCTCCCGGGCAAGGCCGTGGTCGCCACCGAAGGACTCCGGCAAGCGAGCGTTGATCTTCTCGAGGTACTCGCGCACCCCGGGCGCCTGGTCGAACAGGGGCAGCTCGGCGAATACCGCGAAGCCATCCCGGTCGCGCCCCTCGGCCGCCAATGCCTGGTCGAGCAGCACCAACCCCGCCTTCAGCTCCTCGAAGCCGGACGTGGGCATCCAGCCATCCCCGAGCCGCGCCGCCCGGGGGGCGCTCACCGCGGCCATGCCGCCGACAAACAATGGCACCGTGCCGCCCCCCGGCTTGGGGTGGAAACTGGCCTCCTCGAACCGGTAGCGGCTGCCGGCGAAGGTCACCGGGTCATCCCGCCACAGGGCGCGCATCAGGGCGATATATTCCTCCACCGTCCGGCCCCGGGTACGGGGGTCGCCCCCCAGCCAGCTGATCTCCTGCTCCAGCCAGCCCCCCGCCACGCACAGGCCCACCCGGCCCGCGGAGATCACATCGAGGGTCGCCGCCTGCTTGGCCAGGTGGATGGGATTGTGCTGGGTCACCACCGTGGCAGCGGTGTAGAAGTGGAGGCGGCGGGTATGGGCCGCCAGATGGCTGATCAGGGTGAGGGGCTCGTACCAGATACGGGTGAGCATGGGCTCCATGGCCACGGGAAACAGGGTGTGCTCCGGCAGGGAGACAAAATCGAAACCGAGCTCTTCGATCAACCGGGTGGTGGCAACGATGGCGGCAATATCGGGAAACTGACCGAGGGGATGCAGCTGGACGCCGTACTTCATGGTAAGTCTCCCGCGCTGGTGTAATGGTCTGATGGGGGCGAGGCTTCCCGGCCATTGCCCGTCATCAGCGAATGAACAGCAACAGCAACCCGTAGCGAAGGCCCTTGCCCACGGCAATATACAACAGCGCCAGGGGCCAGGGCACCCGCAGCCAACCGGCCACCAGGGTCAGGGGATCGCCGATCACCGGCAGCCAGGACAGCAGCAGAACCGGGGCGCCCCAGCGCCGCAGCAGCGCCGTACCGCGCTGGTGGTGGGCACTCCAGGTGCGCGACAGGCTCGCCGCCGACAGCCAGCGCCCCAGCAGCCAGTTGGTCATCCCGCCGAGGGTGTTGCCCGCGCTCGCCGCCAGCCACAGGGCCCCGGCGGAGGCGGCGGGGTCGCTGGCCAGGTACAGCAGCAGCGCCTCGGAACCGCCGGGCAACAGGGTGGCGGAGACAAAACCGCTGGCAAAGAGGCCGAGCAGCCCCGCCGTGGACACAGCCGGGCCTCAGCGCTCCACCCGGGGCTTTACCTGTTCGCACAGCATACGGATCTGGGCCATGGCATCCTCGCCGGATGAGGCCATGGGGATCGCCACGAACTTGTGGATACCGTTATCCACAAAGCGCTGGACGGTGGCCGCGATATCGTCCGCGTCCCCCACCGCGAGGCTGCCCCGGGGGTCGAAGTCCGCAAGCCCCAGCCCCGCGATCAGGCCGCTGAACTCCCGCACCGGCTCATCCCCGTAGCCGCCGAAACGAAAGGGCAGGCTGATGCCGTAGTGATCCTCGGGGATGGTGCGCCCCGTCACCCGCAACTCCGCCTTGATGGCGGCGACGATGGCCCCGGCCCGCTCAGGGGTTGCAAACTCCCCCTGCCAGCCGGTGGCGAACCGGGCGGCGCGGCGGATCGCCGCCGGGCTGTTGCCGCCGGTCCACAGTGGCAGGGGCTGCTGCACCGGCTTGGGGTTCAGGGTGACGTTCTGGTAGTGGAAAAACTCGCCGGCGAAACTGACATCGTCCTCCCTGAGCAGGCGGGCGAAGAGATCGAGAAATTCGTTGGCCATCCGCCCCCGGGTGGATGGATCCCGCCCGGTGCCGCGCCATTCCGCCGCCCCGCCGGTGCCCACGCCAAAAATGGGCAGCAGCCGGCCGCCGCTCAGAAAATCGATGGTGGCGCACTCCTTGGCGAGCACCAGGGGGTCGCGGAAGGTCACCGACAGGGCGTTCATGCCGAACTTGAGGCGCCGGGTGCGCCCCGCCAGGGCCGCCATCACGGCGATGGCCTCGAGGCTGCCCTCGGGGGAAATCAGCCGGTCGTAGTGCCACAGGGAATCCACCCCCGCCTCCTCGCAGTAATCCACATAGCGCCAGAACTCGGCGGCGCCCTGGGTCATGAAGGGGGGAATGCTAAGACCAATGCGAACGCTCATGGCGTATTCTCGACGGGGGACAGGACCGCGAGATTACCCCCATCCCGTGGCGCCGTCACCCGGGTTTTCAAGGCGTTTCCCGGGGAAAATGCTGTACCGTTCTTGTACAGGAGCAGGCTCTCCAGTCCGTGCGCGGCCAGGTGGGTTACCGCAGATGGCCGCCCTGGCAGGTTTCGCGGCCGATGACGCTGCGCTCCATGTCCCCGGAGGGGGCTTCGGCCCTACGGGATACCTGTAGGGCGGAAAAGGCGAAGCCGTCATCCGCCGGGGGTCCCGCATCGGCCCGATCCACCCTCTAAAAGCGTCAGACATCCGAGGTCCGACCCAACCACATCACCCGCACTTCGATTCCCCGCAATTCAGGCAGGTCATGCAGCCGTCCATCATGATCATCGCCTTGGTCATGCATTTGTTGCACAGCTGGGCGCCCGCCGGGTAGGGGTTGGCGTCGGCGGTGGGAGCGGCAGTCTTGGCTTCGAACTGGGCGCGCTTCTCGTCCATGATCTTGCGCTGGTGATCGGTGATTTCCGGGTCTTCGATCAGGCCGATGCTCTTCATGTGGGTTTCGAGACAGTCGCCGATCTCCGCCACCAGGGAGGGCATGAACTTGCCGCCCTTCTTGAAGTAGCCGCCCTTGGGGTCGAACACCGCTTTCATCTCCTCCACCAGAAATGTGCAGTCGCCGCCCTTGCGGAACACCGCGGACAGTACCCGGGTGAGGGCCACCACCCACTGGAAGTGGTCCATGTTCTTGGAGTTGATGAACACCTCGAAGGGACGGCGCTGCTCGTGATTGGTGCCCGGGTTCAGCACGATATCGTTGATGGTGATATAGAGCGCATGGTCGGTGAGGGGCGTCTTGATCTTGTAGGTGGTGCCGTGCAGGGTCTCCGGGCGATCGACGTTCTCGTCCATCTTCTGCACGGCGCGGTCGAGCTTGTCCTGGGCGGCGGCCTGCTGGGCCTCGGCCTTGGCTTCCGGGGTGATGACTTTGTAGCGAACGATTTTCTTATCCAGTTTGACGGTCATGATCAGAATTTCCCGTAGTAGCCTTCTTTGAGTGCGTCGAACAGGTTGGCGGCGGTGTGCATCTCGCCGTCGTATTCGACCTCTTCGTTACCTTTCACCTCGACGGTGGTGCCGTCCTCCAGGGTGAACTGGTAGGTGGTGTTTTCCAGGTCCTTTTCCTTCACCAGCACGCCCTGGAACGCCTCGGGGTTGAAGCGGAAGGTGGTGCAGCCCTTGAGACCCTTGTCATAGGCGTACATGTAGACGTCCTTGAACTCGTCGAAGGGGAAGTCGGTGGGGATGTTGATGGTCTTGGAGATGGAGGAATCCACCCATTTTTGCGACGCCGCCTGCACGTCCACGTGCTGCTTGGGCTTGATGTCCTCGCTGGTGACGAAGTAGTCGGGCAGTTGCTCGCCGGGCTCGGTGGAGTAAGGCATGGCGTGGGCGTTGATCAGCTCCCGGTAGGCGAGCAGCTCGTAGGAGAATACGTCGACCTTTTCCTTCGACTTTTTACCCTCGCGGATCACATTGCGGGAGTAGTGGTGGGCGAAGCTCGGCTCGATGCCGTTGCTGGCGTTGTTGGCGAGGGACAGGGAGATGGTGCCCGTCGGCGCGATGGAGCTGTGGTGGGTGAAGCGGCAGCCCTGCTCGGCGAGCTGATCCACCAGGGCCTTGTCGACGCTGGCGATGCGCTGCATGTAGCGGCTGTAGCGGGCGTGGAGCACCTTGCCCTTGACCCTGTCCCCCACCTTGTAGCCGTCCTTCGCCATCTCCGGACGCTGGCGCAGCAGGGCGGCGGTGATCTCGAACTCCTCCTCCATGATGGGGGCGGCGCCCTTCTCCCGGGCGAGGTCGAGGCCGGTGCGCCAGCCGGACATGGCCATCTCGCGGCTCACCGCCTCGGTGAATTCGAGGGACTCGGGACCACCGTAGGGCATGCGCAGCATGGTCATGGTGGAGCCGAGGCCCAGGAAGCCCATGCCGTGGCGGCGCTTGCGGTAGATCTCGTTGCGCTGTTCCTCGAGGGGCAGGCCGTTGATCTCCACCACGTTGTCGAGCATGCGGGTGAACACCGACACCACCTCCCGGTAGCTGTCCCAGTCGAAGCGGGCCTTGTCGGTGAAGGGGTCGAGGACGAACTTGGTGAGGTTCACCGAGCCCAGCAGGCAGCTGCCGTAGGGGGGCAGGGGCTGTTCGCCGCAGGGGTTGGTGGCGCGGATGTTCTCGCAGAACCAGTTGTTGTTCTGCTCGTTGACCTTGTCGATGAGGATGAAGCCGGGCTCGGCGTAATCGTAGGTGGAGGTCATGATGACGTTCCACAGCTTGCGAGCCTGCACGGTGCGGAAGATGCGGCAGGCCACCCGGCCCTCGGCGTCGCGCACGTAGGTGTTGGCATCGGGGAAGTCCCGCCACACCACCTGGCCCTCGTCGTGGAGGTCGAAGGTGCCGGCGGCCGCCTCCTTCTCGGTGATGGGGAAGCACAGGGGCCATTCGCCGTCGTCCTTCACCGCCTGCATGAACTCCTCGGTGATCAGCAGGGACAGGTTGAACTGGCGCAGGCGGCCGTCCTCGCGCTTGGCGCGGATGAAGTCCACCACGTCGGGGTGGCTGACGTCGAAGGTGCCCATCTGGGCGCCGCGGCGGCCCCCGGCGGAGGACACGGTGAAGCACATCTTATCGAAGATATCCATGAACGACATGGGCCCCGAGGTATAGGCCCCGGCGCCGGACACATAGGCGCCCCGGGGGCGCAGGGTGGAGAATTCGTAGCCGATGCCGCAGCCGGCCTTGAGGGTGAGACCCGCCTCCAGGTTGCGCTCGAGAATGCCCTTCATGGAATCGGGGATGGTGCCCGACACGGTGCAGTTGATGGTGGAAGTGGCGGGCTTGTGCTCCAGGGCGCCGGCGTTGGAGATGATGCGACCGGCGGGAATGGCGCCGTTGCGCAGGGCCCACAGGAAGCGCTCGTACCACTTGTCCTTGAGATCCCCCTCCTCCACATCCGCCAGGGCCCGGGCCACCCGCTGGTAGGTGCCGTCGATATCGGGGTCGACGGGGTTGCCGCGCTTGTCCTTGAGGCGGTATTTCTTGTCCCAGATGTCCTCGGAGGCGGGCTGTAGCTGGATATTGACGGAGGCGGGCTTCTTGGCCGTTTTCAGGGCTTCTATTGACATGGGGGTTCTCGCCGTTCTAAGGGGTTTGAATAGATGTTGGGGTTATTTTGTCCAACGCGGGATAAAAGACACAACATATAGTGGCAAGGGAAGTGACGGGAATCAAGGCCGGCGGGCGGAATTTTTCACCTCGACGCCCGCGCGGCGTGCCCCGGGTCGAGGGCGCGGCCCATCGCCGGGCATAAAGTGTTGATTATCTGGCCAAAGCACTTACCATCTTGCGCCCATGGCCTACGCCGTCGAAGGCGCCATGGCCGGCTGCAGCGATTCCTTCCCCCCATCGCTCCGCCACGACAACAACGACCACGACCGACCGACGAGGCAACCTCCCCGTGACCGAATTCGACACCCGCCAACTGCGCAACACCCTGGGCTCCTTTGCACCGGAGTGA